>JABAOE010000852.1_pt3 | contig 63388 bp, 59 predicted proteins | sample 7062141 | NCBI WGS metagenome assembly JABAOE01 (sample SAMN14538627, study PRJNA623070) | marine sediment metagenome | biome: marine biome [ENVO:00000428]; feature: marine pelagic biome [ENVO:01000023]; material: deep marine sediment [ENVO:00002113] | place: India: Gulf of Khambhat ... | reverse complement strand
TTATGGGATCAATTAAACGACGCATTAATTTCATCCTAAGATGTTCCTTGACAATACTGACTAGCGTACTCAATAGTTAGGCATCATCCTTTGCTGGTGGGTAGGTAAATTGATAGAGGGGGTCGGGAGTCTTTTGTATGTGTGATTACCGGCTTGAAGCAGACCTTCGTCCCGCCGCATTGTGGAGGAGACTCGGCTGCCCAGCCTGAAGGTTGCCCACTCGAATCGATTTCATGCCATCTCGAGGGCGTCTCTGGAATCCTGGCACCTTGAACAGAAAGTTGCTTCGGGAAAGGTGTCCAGGCGCCGCTTCTCGATGGGTCGATGACATGCCAGACAGACACCGTAGTCGCCGCTGAGGATCCTGTTGAGGGCAACGTCGATCCTGTCAAGCTCGTGGTGGTAACCCTCGCTCAATTGGTCCAGCAGCCGGATCTCGCTCTCATTTGCCGCCTGGTCAATCCAATCAAGCTGCTTTTTCCCCGTGACCTCGGCGTTCTCATCTTCCAGTCGTTTGAGGCTGGTAAAAATATCGCGTTTTCTTTTGAGCAGCCTGTCCTCGTAGATCCTAAGCTTGATGGTATCCACTGGGGCTCTCCTTTCTCAAGTCCTTGAGACTCAAAAAGCAAAATCGATGCCTCTGTGAAGAACAGTAAGCGGTGTAAAAGCCTTAAAGTTTTTGGATCCGATGGAAAGGGGCTTTTGCGAATTTGCGATTTGGGCTCGCACCCCTTCCCATCTTTAGGAACTTCCGTAGGGTTGGTTTTCCGTCACGCAGGGTGGAAGAGATGGCCGGACTAAGCCTTTTCCCGTCCTTTTTTCAATCTCTCCCCGATCTCGTAGTGGCGTCCCTCCACTGCCATCCGTGCCTCTTGATCCAACTCCTCGTCCCACTGGCCCAGGGAATAGCCGTACCAGGGCATTTGTGGATTGAGCTTAGGCAAGCCCAGTTCCTCCCAGATTTTGCGCGCGTTCTCCATATACTCACGCTTTGGCAGGGAAATGGGCGGGAAGGGCTCTTTCAGTATCGCGTTGCACAGCATGGCGGATTCATCCGCCGGTAGGTGATAGGACACGATGTCGGTACCCTTGTGTTCGTCCTTGTAGAGAAACGGGGGGGCATGTCCCTTTTCCATGCCGCCCACGATGTGGACGTCCCGGTGGGGTTTCATGCGATAACACATGGCCCAGAAAACCGCGGCTTCGTTCGATGGATCGATATCCTCGTCCACCGCGACTACAATTTTTCCCACCCCCGGATGGAACGAACATGCGGCATGCAGGGCGCGCCATACCTCCGCTTCATTGGGTTTACGCATCTGCACGATCACGAGCTTGTACGTATTCGTCAAGGGTTCGTGCATCTCGACTCTCATAACGCTGGGAATCCGGCACTGATCACGCAAATGGACCAGCATGAGCCGGTCGTAGCCGATTTTTCGCATGCACGAGGATTCGCTAGGAGTAACCTGGCTGAGCCACGACACATAGATCGCATTTTTCCGATGGGTGACCGCCGTGACCTCCATGAAGGGATTCAACTGCCGCGGGTGCATGTAACCGTGGGATTCGCCGAAAGGGCCTTCGGGCTCGATCCACTCGGTATTGAGATGGCCTTCGATGACGATCTCCGCTTCGGCGGGTACCAGCAGATCGACGGTCTTGCACTTCACCATGCGGATGGATTCACCCACTAGCCCTCCGGCCACGGCGATCTCATCCACTCCATAGGATACTTTCTGCACCGAAACATAGGAGACCACCGGCGGAGCTCCCAGGACCAGCGCTGCGGGTAGCGGTTGTCCCTTGGCCTGTGCCTTTTTCCAGTGAATGAAGATGTCCTGGCCCAGTCCCGAGGGGAATACGCCGACCCGGTCCCGTGCTTTGATCTGTCCGCGATAGTTGCCGATATTTTGGATCCCGGTTTCCGGATCTTTGGTGATCCAATGAGAGCAGGTCGTGTAGGGGCCGTTGTCGAAGCCCGGCGTGGAAATGGGCACGGGAAACTCGTCGAGTCCGAAGCCTTCCCGCTGCACCTCTTCGCCCATGTGAATTTCTTCCTGGCAGGGAGCGTCCGTAACCACCACCGGCGGGATGGGCTGCTCGAGGGCACGCTTCCACCTCTCGTCCATTTCCTCGGCGCTCTTGCAGTCCATACCGAGAAAGTAAATTTCCTTATTGCCTGCCAGGGCTCCAACAACCACCGGGAACTTGTAGCTGCGGCCTCTGGAGTCGGTGACGTTTTCAAACAGCCAGGCCTTGCGCTCTTCTTCGGGAAGACCGCGATACTGCCAACGCACCAAAGGGTGGAGCTCGGTGTCCTTGTTGATGCTTCGCTGGATGCGGCGCAGAAGACCGGCAGACTCTAGTGTTTTTAAATGAGCATGAATGTCTGGATAACCCATAGTTTCCCTTTCTCCTTTTTACTGACGGAAAATCGCCGTCAAAAATATAGGATGGCTCCTGGGCTGTCAAATGAATGGGATTTGTCAAAGAAATGAGTTCAAGTTGGGTGACGCTAGGGGTTCATGGCCTTCCTACTGGGCCCCACGGGTTAACAGGCTCCGTACACTTGTACCAGGGTGAATTGACAACCTGCAGGGGCCGGGAATACACTACGCGCGGCTTTTGTTTCTGTTACCCATCATTCACCCCAAGGAGGAGAAAACACGATGAACACAATCGGTATGGTTGGAGTCGGCAATATGGGTACCCCTATGGCGAAGAATCTCATCAAAGCGGGTTACCCGGTAGTGGTCTTCGACATCGATGAAAAACGCATGGACCATCTCGCGCAGGCGGGGGCCAAGAAGGCAAAAAATGCCGGCGACCTGGCATCTCAATCTGACGTTGTGCTCACGGTTCTCACCTGGCCCAAAGTGGTGGAGGCTACGGTCCTGGAAGAAGGCGGTATTCTCTCGAGTTTAAAAAAGGGTTCCATCCTGATGGAGTGCAGCAGCATCGACCATGAAACCAGCATAAGGATCGCCGAGAAGGTGGAATCGGCGGGTTGCCGCTACGTGGAGGCGGCGCTCATGGGCCGCCCATTTGAGATCGAAGCTCGCGGGCTCTACTTCCTGTCCGCAGGGAAAAAAGAGACGGTGCAGGAATGCGAACCCATCTTTCAGGCCATCGGCAAAAAAAACCTCTACGCGGGGGGCTTCGGGACTGCGAAGCTCCTGAAAATTGCGAACGCCATGTTCAACGCCACGGAAACCATGATTATGGACGAAGCTCTGACATGGTGTTTGGACAACGGAATCACCCAGGAAGGTTTCTTGGACCTGATGAAGGAACGCCGGTCGGACAGGGCTGCGGGTCTTGAGGAGCTGTTGAAGGGTGGAGGTCTGGACACACATCCGAGTTGGACCGCCAAGGACGTTTATCATGGACTGAAGCTTGGGCAGGAAAAAGAAATCCCCATGCCGGTGCTGGCAACGGTCAATTCAGTTATCAACCAGGCCAAGGCCCAGAACAGGGAAGGCTACAGTTTCGGCGGGATGATGTACAAGTATTATGAAAGGCTCCGAAAAAAATCTTGATGGAGTGACAACGAAACTCGAGAAACCAGTGATATGAACTTTTTCATGATTTGCCGCTACAGCCATTTAATCCTCATCTTGGCGGCTCTGGCCGTTTGCCACCTTATTCCCAGTCATTCAAAAGCTCAGACGGAGTCATCCCCTGGCGGAAAGAAATCCGTAGAATCCGGACCGTCGGAAAAACTTATCCTGCCCAGGCCCTATGCAACCCCGTCGGTGCGTAATCGCGCCAAGGTCCTTGGCTGGCCCGAGGGGCGTGAACCCAACCCGTTACCTGGCTTCAGGGTGAATCTATACGCCGACAACTTGGATAGCCCGCGCCGGGTCTACGTCTTGCCAAACGGGGATGTCCTCATTGTTGAATCCCGCCGTACGTCGTTCGGGAGGAGGAGAGGGCGTAAGAGGCGATCCCAAAGAAGGCGTCCGCCGTCGTCGAACCGGGTTACTCTGTTGAGAGATACGGACCAGGATGGAATGCCGGATCTCCGCACGGCGTTCATCACCGGCCTAACGAATCCCTATGGTGCCCTGTTGTTGGAAAATTGGCTGTACGTTGGGAATATCAACGGTCTCGTGCGCTTTCCCTACAAAACCGGGCAAACGGAGATCACCGCATCAGCACAAAAACTGTTGGATCTGCCCGACGGCGGGCACTACACCCGTAACGTCATTGCAAATCATGACGGCTCGAAACTGTTCGTAGCGGTTGGATCAGCGACGAATGTAGACGAGCAGGGGATCGACGCCAAGGACCCCCGGCGCGCGGCCATTCTTGAGGTCAATCCCGACGGTTCGGGCATGCGGGTCTTCGCCAGCGGTCTACGAAATCCTGTAGGGATGGACCTGGAGCCCACTACAAAAACCCTCTGGACAGTGGTCAACGAGCGCGACCATTTGGGGGACGAATTGGTTCCGGATTTTCTCACCAGCGTGAAGGATGGTGCCTTTTATGGTTGGCCCTACTCCTATTTTGGGCAGAACGAGGACCCACGTAAGAAGGGCGAGAGACCTGATCTCGTAGCCAAAGCCGTGGTCCCTGACTTTGCCCTGGGTTCCCACGTTGCTCCCCTTGGGATTGCCTTTTACACGGGGAAGTCCTTTCCTCAAATGTACCGGGGCGGAGCGTTCATCGGAATGCACGGTTCCTGGAACCGCTCGGAGCTGGTGGGTTATAAAGTCGTATTCGTGCCCTTCGTCAACGGAAAACCAAAAGGAGAAATTCAGGATTTTCTCACCGGCTTTGTCGCCGACCGGGGCAGCTCGGAGGTTTACGGTAGGCCTGTGGACGTCGCGGTGTTGCCTGACGGCTCCTTACTTGTCACCGATGACCGCGGTGGGAAGGTCTGGCGAGTCAGTGCCGCCGCCAACGCCGTCCCTCCCAACCGCAGTAACCGGAACCCTTAGGAGCATAGCGCGCACGATATTCACAAGTGAGCGAGAACTGTGTTCTCGAAAGAGCGCGCCTTCATGGAACTCTTATAAACATCGGAAACTTTTATAAAGGCGGTTCACCTACATGACAAGGTAAATGAACACGCCGATCAAGACGATCAGAAGGACGTATTTTTTAGGATCCTTTTCTGCTTCGAGTTTCATAGCTTCCTCCTGGGCTTTGTACTCGCCGAAGTTCATCGTCCGGCTGGGTTTTGAAAAAAGCAATTCCTATACCAATGACGGGAACTTGTACGACTTGCCCGATTTTGTCACCGGTTTTTCGAGCGCTGGCAAAAAATGCTTCCGAGTGACAAATCCTGCGCGCTGATTTGAAAATCAGACTTTCCTTGATTTTTGGCGGATTGCAAAACGAATCAGCACCGCCAAACCGCCTGAAACTACCTTGCCGCTCCCTATTGTCCCTTGCTCCTGAGCGCTTTTTGTCAACATTTGGGAAGGCAATTTTGCCTCTCTGTCTGTCGAAACCAGGGTCCATTGACACGAGTGACAAAAAGTTACTAGCTTGATACCAAGTTTGGGACCGCCAAAACAGGCTGAATCCAGTGTCGCAAAAGCACAAAAGAAGGCCCAACGTGACAAAGGTCGTCACCCCATGAAGAAATTAGTTCTGTACGGCCAACCAGGTTGTGGGCATTTTAAGGCAGCGGTGGCCTTTCTTCGCCAGTCTGGTGTCGATTTCGAGGAAAGGAATATACAGACCGACCCTGAAGCACTGGAGGAACTCGTCAACCGGTGGAAACGGAGGGCATCGGTGACATTGGTCATCGACGATAAGGCGGTCATCGAATGGTCCATGGACCGAGGGCATTCGTTAGAAGAACGTCTCAAATCTTTGGTGTGACCGCATTAGGGTTTGAAAACCGGCGGTCCCCGCATCTCTTAGCCCCTAATTGACAGGGTCAAAGGAACTGGGATAGAGTACCGACCGTCAGTATTTGGGCTCGTGTCCACACCTGATTCCCCCCAAGGCAGAGGACACCGCTTTTGTAAGGAGAGAGCAGGCCGGCGGCCTCGCTCCCAGGCAAAAGGAGGTTTTCTAATGCTGTACATGTCCAGGAAAAATCCCCAACCTCGATCTTACCGAATCGTCGGCCCCCAAGCGCGGGTTGATGAAAGAGAGACTCCGCACCCACGGGTTCAGCGTGGGGAGTTGGGTGAACGGCTTCGCCTATGGCGGTTGCAGCGCGCAGGGAACGATCCTTTTAGACGGATCTTTGGCGGCGGGGGAGCCGAGGCGGACCCTAAGAACTGTTTACAAAGCATCATGGCCAAGGTGCCGGAGGGAAAAGTCAATCCCAATCCACTTCCCGTCGATGATCCGGTAAAGATGGCCAAGGACATCAAGGAGGTGGCGCGATTTCTTGGCGCAACGGTCGTCGGCATTACTTACTTGGACCAAGCCTATGTTTACTCGCACCGGGCAAGAGGCATCGAGTCCATGGGGCAAAAGGCGGGTGAAACCATCGACCTCCCCCATCGCTATGCCATCTGCATGGGATTTGCCAGCGACTACAAGAAATTTCTGAGCAACAACAGTCCCATCTCGGATGCCGACTATGGACTGGGTAACAACCACACGATCCCCACGACCTTTATGTTGGCAGCCTATATTCGCGAGATGGGCTACCCGGCGCGGGCACACCACTATGGCAGAGGAGAGGTCAACCATATGCCGCTGGCGGTGAACGCCGGATTAGGGGAGCTGGGGCGGCATGGCATGCTCATTCATGAAGAGTACGGCTCCCGGTTGCACCTGGCCACCGTCACCACAGACCTTCCCCTGGCGGTGGACAAACCGGTGGATATTGGCGTGGAGGAAGTCTGCAAGTATTGCATGAAGTGCGCCCGTACCTGTCCTTCTCACAGCATTTCCTTTGGCGGCAAAGAGGTTCACAACGGAGTGGAGCGGTATCGTATCAACGTGGATACTTGCTACAAATACCGTCCCGCCTCCCGGGGGGAATGGCATAACTGCGTGATCTGCGTTTCCACCTGTTGCTATAACAAACCCAATACCTGGTGGCATACCCTCGCCACCAAGTCCATCAAATGGACTCCCATTCCACTACGGGCTTTTGTTATCGTGCCGCTATTGTGGCTCGACGATCTCATCTGGGGTAAGAGACCCTGGCAGCATATGAAATGGCTGAGCTACGACAACAAGCCGAAGCCTATGGTCTGCACCATTCCGGGGTGCCAGGCGAAACACAAAAACCTTATTCACAAGCGGCTTCATGATCCCGTCCCTGAGACACGAGCCGCTGGATGATGCGCGGTTACAGAGCGCAAGATCGACCCATGGAGCATTGAGCCATGCCATACGTCATTGTTGAACCCTGCATCGGTATTAAAGACGCTTCGTGTATTGATGTCTGCCCTATGGACTGCATCCACGGAAACGAATCCGACCAGATGCTCTACATCGATCCGGAGGAATGCATTGACTGCGACGCATGCGTCCCGGTTTGCCCGGTGGATGCCATCTTTCCGGCGGACAAAGTACCGGAAAAGTGGCAGCGCTATGTTCAGATCAACGCCGACTATTTCAAAGATAAAAAGTAAAGGGAGGTCCGATGGATTTTGTAGATCTCAACGACAAACGGGATGAAGCCCTTAAAACGAAGACGACAAAACTCAACCTGTTCGGCACGGATAAGTTTCGTTCCTGGATCCTATGCTTTCAGCCCGGGGAAGGCACGGATATGCATTACCATGCCTCGCCGGAGACCTTTATGATCGTGCAGGGAAAAGCTCTGGTCAAAGGGATGAAAGGGGAAGAACGGATCGTGGAGCAAAATGGGGTCGCCTTCTTTAATGCCAAAGAGTACTACCAGGTGACCAATGTGGGAGACGGCCCGCTACTGATTTTGGGCAATCGATCCGAGGCCTTTGGCGGACCCCATGTAACATTAAAGGACTGAAATTTTTTACACCTGACGTAACCATGATTACCGGTCCGGGACCCATTAACCTTTTCGAGTTTGAGCCCATCGCCAAAGGGCGTTTGCCCATCGCTCAGTACGACTACATTGCCGGAGGCGCAACGGATGAGATCAGCGTCGGGCGTAACCGGCGTGCCTTCGAATCCATCGCGCTTCGACCCCGGGTGCTGGGGGGTGTGAGTTCGGTGGACCTGTCCACGAAAGTGCTAGGCACGACGGTCCATTTCCCCGTTCTCATCGCACCCTGCGGCGGCCACAAGAGGGCGCATCCGGATGGCGAGATCGCCACCTACCGGGCCGCATCCAGCCATGACACCATCATGGCCGTGAGCGCCAATTCTCATGTCAGCTTCGAGGACCTGGCAAAGGCGGATAACGGGCCCCTGTGGATGCAGCTCTACCCCTTCCGGGACCGGGAAGTGACGAAGAGTTGGCTCAAACGAGCCAAGGATAATGACTACAAAGGACTGTGTATTACCTTGGATTCGGCGTGGCCTTCAAAGCGGGAGCGCAACATTCGAAACAACTACCAACGACGGGGTACCGTCAATTATTCGAGCGAGGAAAAATCCCGCTCCAATCCCCCCACGCAGCGGCCGCGAAACGCCGAGGCTGATCCTGGCGCCTCCTGGAAGGACCTGGAGTGGATCCGGTCTGAAACGAACCTCCCCATCGTGGCAAAAGGCATCATGACGGGCGAGGACGCGGACCTCTGCGCGCAGATGGGTATCGAAGGCGTGATTGTTTCAAACCATGGTGGGCGTGGTTTAGACAACACGCTAGCGACCATTGAAGTCTTACCCGAAGTGGTGGCGGCGGCCAAAGGGAGACTGGAGGTCCTGCTGGATGGCGGAGTGAGGCGCGGCGCCGATGTGGTCAAGGCTCTGGCCCTCGGAGCGAAGGCGGTTTGCATCGGTCGTCCCCTGTTCTGGGGTCTTGCGGTGGACGGTGCGGACGGGGTGAAACGGGTGCTGGAGATCTTGCGAGAAGAGATGGAGATCACTGTGGCCCGCTGTGGAAAGTCCAACGTTCAAAGCATCGATTCTTCCGTGGTCACCAAGGTCCCGCCGTTTCAGGCGGGTTGGTAGCGGATTTTTTGGGCGTAGGTATTCATTTGAAGGGAGGACGATTCCATGAGAGCTGAACGACTGTTTCTCGTCTGGGTTCTAATCCTTTCCCTGTTCCTTATTCAATCCTCTAATGTCGATGCCCAATCGTCTTTTTACGAGGGGCAAACAATAGTCATTGTGCGAGGTGGCGGCAGCGGTGGAACCGGGGACATGCGGGTTCGTGCCGTAATGCCATTTCTCGATAAATACATCCCAGGCAAACCGGGTCTGTTAGTGAAGTATATGCCGGGCGGGGGAGGTCGGCTAGCTGGCAACTACATGTTTTCCAGGGCGCGGCCGGACGGTTTGACCATAGGAAACATCGGTAGCACTCTCGTGTTGAACGGGTATCTTGGTGCACGTGGAGTACGCTACAAATTTGATGAGTTCCACTATCTCGGGTCGGGTAACAGCAAAACCAGTTACGCCCTGGTTGTTAATCGTAAGACCGGCCTCGATTCCATGGAAAAGCTTCGGGCAGCAAAAGGGTTGAGAATAGGGGCCCTGGGTGTTGGTCATAGCCTCTACATAAACGCACGATTGTTTGCTTGGCTTCTGGATCTCAAAGAGCCGAGGTTTATCACCGGCTATTCCGGCGGTCAGGAAATGGACGTGGCCCTGATCAAAGAAGAGCTGGACATCAGAGTCAATATTCCTGACACCATACTTCGACGCAGTCGGCACTGGATCGATGACAACCTCGTCTACATCCATGCAATCCTTGAAGTCCCCAAGGGTCACAGGCTCAAGCACCCCACCTTTGATGACATTCCTACGTTGGAAAGTTTTGCCAAGACAAAAAAAGAAAAGAATGTCTTGGCGACCTATCGAATATTTGCCGGTGGAGGTTCCGCATTTGTCCTGCCTCCAGGGACTCCTAGAGAACGGGTTAAGATATTGGAAGAGGCCTTTCGAAATACTTTTCAGGATTCCGAGTTCCACAAACTGTATCGCAAACTAACCGGAGCGCCGGCCACGCCTCTGAATCCCGAGGACAATAAGAAAGCTATCCGGTCTTTGCCAAAGGACCCGGAGATGCTCAAGTTCTTTCGCCAGCTCGCGTCCTCAGGACCCTTGCCTCCGCGTTGAGTGCGGGCGAGCAAGAATCGACAGTTTTTTGGAGTGGTGAGTGGCTTACAAGCCGTTCGGCGATCGCTCAAAAAATCGAATCGACCTGACGGCAAAAAGACACCGGAACAAAACGGATAGACCGCCAGTGTATATTTTCGAAAATTGTCACAGTGGGAACGGAGGAACGAGATGTTTGCTCAAATGAACCACATCGCGATCATCAGCCACCAGTACCCTTTGCTGGAAAAGTACTACCAGGTTCTCTTCGGTTTAAGATCGGCACAGAAAAGCTGGGACCCGGCGCAGGCCCCGACGGTGGGTGATGGAAGGGTGGGGCTCCAGATTTTGCCCCGACATGACGGCTACGTGGGTGGGGTAGACCACTTCGGTTTCATGGTGGAGAGCATCGATGTCGTTTTGAAGCGTATGCAAAAGAGCCATTCCGGAGCAAGCGCTGTCAAGCGACCCACAACGCGGCCCTTTGCGGCCTACAGCGCCCACGACCCTGACGGAAACGTTTTTGACCTCGCTCCCAAAGGAGGGGACAATTTGAAAGACCTCTATGCCCACACGGAAGAGGACGGTTGGCACCAGGATCGCTACTTCAACCGCTTTGCCATCCGCACCCTTCATGCTAAAGAGGTGGCGGATTTTTACGCTGAAGTTTTTGAGCTCAAGCCGATTAAAAGAAAAACCGAAGATCCCAACATCCATCTTACTGACGGGCACATGACTCTGAGCATCATGCCGTGGAGCATCGAGGGATTTGCGGGCATGTCCATCAAACGACCCGGGCCGGACCATATCGGCATGAAGGTGGAGGATGTGAAAGCATTCATTCAGGACGTTGAGAGGCTGGACGGTTACAACAAGTTTCTCGCCTCGCGTCCCCTCGGGGGCAGTCCCGAATCTGAGGTGAGAAGAAGATACTTTGAGCGGTGCACTTTAGGAAAGTTCCAACTGGCGGATCCGGACGGAAACTGGATCGATGTGACCGATGAGACGTGGACATGAAACGGACGGAAAATCGGCTGAACGTTTGACGAATCGATCAACCGCCGTTGCTGAACCAGTCAGTTTCCCACCTTATACTCTTTGACGGCCTCGTCATTTAACTCGAGGCCCAGGCCTGGCTTCTCGGTTAATGTTACCCAGCCATTGACCGGTTTCGGGGCATCCTTGAAGATCGTGTCAGCAGCCAACCAGTTGGGCACACGAACCTCGGTGCGCCAGCCGTTAGGGACGGCGGCGTGTAAATGGATGTCGAAGTAATCACCGTTTCCAATGGGCAAATTGAACGCTTGCGCTACGGCGGCCACCTTCATACCCATGGTGAAGCCACCGACCGCACCCACATGCGGTTGCACAAAGTCCACGGCGTGAGCCGTGGTTAATTCGCACAGTTTGGCAAAGCTGTCCCGTTGCCCGGCACCAATGGGAATGCTCGTGCGTCTACGCAACTCGGCCAGCAATCGCGCATCATTGTGCACGATGGGCTCTTCAAACCACATCAGGTTATAGGGTTCCAGTTGCTTGCACCAACGGAGCGCCGCGTCGAGTTTCATCAGGCAGTTAGCATCCACCATCAACTCAACATCGTTGCCCACAGCCTCCCTCACGGCCCTCACCCGGGCCTCATCTTCCGAGGGATCATCCTCCCGATGTTCTCCACTCGCTCCAGAAGTATCCATTTGTCCGCGGATATTTAAGCGACCCACAACGATCTTCAGCCTTTTGTGGCCCTGGGCCACAAAGTGTTTCGCCGTTTCAACCAGCTCATCCCGTGAGTAGGTTCGGAATCCGTAGGTAAGGTATGACGGTACGGATTTCTGCGCGCCTCCCAGCAAACGCCAAACCGGAATGTTGAAAAATTTTCCTTTGATGTCCCACAGGGCCACGTCAATAGCACTCACGGCAAAATTCCAGACCCCCGAGTGGTTCCGGGTGTTGAAGTTCCACAGCATCTGGTGCATGAGGCGCTCCGTCTCAAGTGGGTCTTTGCCTCTAAGAAACGGTGTCAGTTCTTGTCCGATAAAGGCGAGGGTTGCGGATGGCATGGCGCCGGTGATTTGAGAGATCCCTGTGATTCCATTGTCGGTCTTGACTTGGATAAGCGTGGCGGATTGTTTCATCGGTGACTTAACCAATGGGGGAGTCACCGGAATATTCGCGAGCTCGAGGGCTTCTATGGCGGCGATTTTCATCGATGCATGGGGGAAGTCTTTATCCGGGACCATATTCAATGCCTGCCTATATTGTCAACGGGGTCATGCATTTCCATGATGAGCCTCGCCGGTAGCCGCAATTCAATTTGGCCGCAACGACGAAATTGACAACCCCTTGGTGAAGTGACTAAACTACCCGCAGTTTTGCGACCACTATTGATATTTTTGAATGAATTGATGTGAGAGCAGTTCGAAAGATTCCTGACCAAAGAGAAAGGAATGGGATATGAGCATAGAATCGAAAGAGATCACAAATAAACAATGGGTAGAGTGTCCGGCCGAGGAGTGGAGTGATGCCATCGTGGCTTCCATGAAACTGGGTGGCATCGATTATCTGTTTTTCGTTTCCGGTTCGGAGATTGGATATTTCCAGGAGGCCGTCACCAAGGCTGAAATGCGAGGGTGGCAGACGCCAAAGCTGGCCACGATGGTGCACGAAGGCGTGGCGTTGAATGCCGCCATGGGTTACACCATGGTTACCGGAAAGCCCACCGCCACGGCCGTGCACGTCGACGTGGGACTGCTCAACTATGGCGCGGGGATCCACACCGCCTGGAGAGGCAACTATCCGGTCATGATGATCTCCGGCACTGGGCCTCGGGCGCTTCAGGACTCCATGCCGGGAGCCCGGGATAATTTTGTCCAGTGGATACAGGAACCGCGGGACCAGGGGGAGATTCTTCGTCAGTACACGAAACTCGATCACCGACTGGAACACCAGGATAACCCAGGCTTGATGATCAGCCGCATGCTTCAGGTTGCCATGAGCGAGCCGAAGGGACCGGTGTACATGGCCCTGCCGCGCGAAACGGCCTTACTGCGTTTACCGGGAACCACGCAATTTCCTACACGGGATCAGCTGGGTTTGGCGCGTCCTGCAGCTCCGGACCAAAGCGATGCGAAGACCGTGGCCAAATGGCTGATTCAGGCCGACAACCCGTGTATCTATACCGCGCAGTCCGGCCGTAATCCGGAATCCGTTACTGAGCTTGTTCGGGTAGCCGAGTTACTGGCCGTTCCTGTGATGGATACCCGCCAGTGCCAGAGCATGAACTTTCCAACCACCCATGCTCTCTATGGCACCGGCCCCGCACCGGGTGAGGCGGATGTTGTCGTGGTATTTGAAGCCACGGTTCCCTGGCTACCGCCGAAACAATCACCGCGCCACGATGCCGCCGTTGCCTGGATCGACCCCCCGATCCAGTGCAATCACGTTTCAAGACCATGGAGTTCCAGGCGGATCTGTGGCTGGCCTCGGATCCGGCAACAACCGCCCGCGCCATTCACGATGCGGCCACTGGGATGTTAAGCAAAAGCGACATGAGCCGGATTGCCGACCGGCGGCAAAGGTTGGAGCGGCGCAAGCGCGAGTTGGACGAAGCGGCGGAGGAGAAGGCGAAAAAGGCCGCGCGACGTACGCCGGTGGATCCCCGATGGGTTTCCTATCAAATTCAACAGATCCTGGAGCCCGAGGCGATATTGTTGGATGATGCTCTGAGCAACTCGCAAACCTTGAGGGAGTATAACCGGCGCTCGCTACCAGGTACCTACTACCGGCGAAACGGTTCCACGGGAGGCTGGGGAGTCGGTGCTGCGGTGGGGGCCAAACTGGCCAAGCCGGATTGTGACGTGGTCCATGCCAGCGGCGACGGCTTTTTTATGTTTGGCAGCCCGCTGGAAGCCCTGTGGGCGGGGGCTTATCACAAGGCGCCTTTTCTCTCAGTAGTCTACACCAACCGTTCTTACTCCACCGGTACCAGAGCGGTAAGAGGCACGTATCCAAAAGGTTCCGCTGCGGGAAGAGGAGACTACCTGGGAGGTGTGTTTGACCCGCCTCCCAACTTCGCCAAGCTCGCGGAGTCCGTGGATGGCTACGGCGAGGTGGTTTCCGAAGCCGAGCAGGTGGGCCCCGCTCTGAAACGCGGTCTGGAGGCGACCCGTAAAGGGCATCCCGCTGTCATCTCCGTCTGGTTACCTACCATGGTGGAAGAAATGAATATGGCCGATTGACCCCGCCATGGCACTTTTATTGAGGACCTCGGAGGTTAAGGGGCTCATGGATGTGCGCCGAGCAATCCGCATCCTTGAGGGAGCCTACAGAGATCAGGCTGTGGGTGGTATCAAGGCGACACCGCCGCTACGGCTGATGAACAGGGGAATACGCGGGGTTGCAGGAGCGCTGACACTACAAAATCGGATCGGAATGCGCTTGGGTGTTACCACCACAGGGCCTGGTGGCGAGCCGCTGGCGCTGCTCTACGAATTGGACTCGGGCAAGCTCCTATCCATTATGGGATATCCCTACGGCATTCTTCGTGTAAGCGCGACCGTCGGTCTTGCGCTTGAGCACCTGGCGCCCCCTGATGCTAAAACCGTTGCACTCATCGGAAGTGGCCGCCTTGCTCCTTGTGCCATCGAAGCTGCCACCGCGGTCTTGCCCGTTGAAACGGTCCGAGTGTACAGCAGGAGTCCCGAGCGCCGGGAAGGCTTCGCTCGCAAGGCTACAGAAAGGTTTGGGGTATCGGTGCGGGCTGTGCCTTCGCCACACGAAGCCATCGACGGTGCCGACATCGTTTTGGTGAGCACCAACTCTCCTGTACCGACGTTGCTGGGAGAGTGGCTTCGGCCGGGACTCTCCGTTTTTGGTTTTGGAAGACCCAACGAATTCGATGACGAAGTCTATTTGAAATCCAAGTTGATCGTTGTTTCATGCAAGGTGCACGAGTTGGATTATTACGATAAGAAACTGGATCAGCCGCTTATACGACTCTCCGGTGAGAGAAAAATCGAATGGGACAAGGTGGCAGAACTGGGTGAGGTGGTGGCGGGTAAGGTTCAAGTGGACCTCGGATCCGATGGTATTATTACTTTCCGTGAATCTCAGGGTGGTTATAGCGATGTTGCCCTTGCGGTCTGGGCCTACGAGGAAGCCCTAAAACGAGGATTGGGTAAGACGGCGGAGTTTGACTAGAGCTGCCACTGAAAGGAGTCGCGCATGGCAAAGATCAAAACCTTCGATCACTGCGGTTTTGTGGTAGAGGATATCCCGAGGGCCCATGCGTTTTACGGCCAACTCCTGGGCGCGAAGCCGTTGCACATTCAAAATCTCAATACCGAACGGCTGTACAGTAAGGGTTGGCCCATCATGTCTTTTGTTGAAATGGGCGGCCATCGTTTTGAGCTTTGCCTGGCTCAGGAGCCGCTGGCCCGGGCGGGCAAGTCCAACAACATGCCGCGGATCGGTTTTTCTGTAACGGAACCGATGATGGAAGCGTTGGTGAAACAGTTGCGCGAGAAGGGGGTTCCCTATGAGGGGCCCATCACCTATCCTGAAGAAGTACCTCTGAGCCGAACCATCCGCGTGCACGACGTAGACGGCAACGCGCTCGAATTTTCCGTGCGCCGTTAGTGGAGGTGGACATGATCGAATACGAGGACATCAGTCATTTGGTGATGGAAGTCACGGATCTCGACCATGCAGAGCGATTTTACTGTGGTACCCTGGGCTTGGACCCAGTATGCCGTGACCAGGGAGAGCTTGGTCGGGGCCGGCTTATTCTAAAAAACGCTACGGGTCAGCTTCTTTTCCTCGAGCAAGTGGAGAAGCTGTCACCACGGTCTCGTTTCTGTGGGCCCGACGAAAAAAACGTGCCGGATCCCGGCTCAGGGCTACGCTACAAAGGCGCCCACCTTGCCATTAGCGTTGGATCCACCGAGGAGTATGACGAGATTTATAGAGCCTTGGAAGACAGTGAGGCCTATCTGGAAGGCGACATCCGAGCGGCGCAGCGCAAGCCAGGGGAAAAGAGCGTTTACTTCTATGATCCGTTCGGGAATCGTCTGCAGTTAATCATATTACCGGTGCCGGCATAGAAGTAGCCGCAACCCTCCTTGCCCTGATTCTGTTCTCACGAAGTTCGTGTGTCAGTGGTACTCACCCAGCTCCTTGATTGCAGTTTCAGCGAATCTGTTGTCCACCACTTCGGCAATACTTCGGTTCTTAGGGAAAAGCCCGGCATCCACAAGGATCCTCACTTCTTGTTCAAGACGGGACATGTCGATGAGACCATTAGGGGTGAATCCTACGGGCTTCATGGTTTGCAGCAATTCAGCCGACTCACCCGTTTCCCGGGTTAAAAGACGTACCATCTCCGGCCCACCACGCGCCTTATCGAATGCGTCACAGTAGTCGCGGGCTCCTCTCAGATAAGCGGTCAGGAATCGTGTTCCCACGTCCGGGCGCTCCTTTATGAACCTGGAATTGAAAAGCAAAAATCGCGCCTGAAGATCGGGGTGGACCTCGTCGCCAACTTTCCATCGAACCACATGGCCCTCGGACACTTCAGTGGCGACACCCCGGGGCCTTCGTCCGATTACAAGATCGATTTCCCCGTTCATGAGGGCGCGTTTGCGTTCTGTGCTGCCGTGGGACGCGGGTGCGACATGGACGTCCTGGATGGAAAGCCCTCCTTGCTGCAAGGCTCCAAAAAAAGCCATATAGTCGTCGCCTCGACCACCGGCAAGTCCAATGGTTTTGCCGCGGAGACTCGCGTAGTCGGTTAACTCCCCGTTTGCGACCAGCTCACTCCGGGCCAATAGCGTCGTGATACCGTGCCCGTGGCGAAACTGCTCATGAACCGCCACGGCTTTCATGTGTCCATAGAATTCGGGCTGTGCACAGTAATCAATATATCCTGGGCCGCAGTCCACTCGGCCTTCCGCCACCGTGATCCACGGCTGCTCTTTCGGTTCTACAATGGAAACGGAAATATTCTGATCCTTGAAGTAATTCGACGCGAGCCCGATGAAAAGCGGTGCAAAGATGATCCTTGCCGTTTCACCGCTGTAGCGCGCAAAAGTCACCTGATCCACGGACACCTCCAGAAACCGTAAATTTAAAAAATGACCGAAGCCTAATGCTGTGATCTAGCGCATCAGAATTGCTTACCTACCGCCCGCCAGCCGCGGCCTGTTTTCTCCACTCGGCCTCCTTGTGAACGGTGGTTGAGACCTCGAACTTGCTGTTAAAAACATGTCGCGTGGGATCCACGGGGACCCTCCAATGAAGCTTGCTGTAAAAGTTGAGCCGAAGGAAATTGGGATCGTCCGGCGGGATGGTGATGACGCTGTGGGAAATGCCCAACGGTATGATCGTCACCTCGCCAGGGGACACCTCGATGTTTTCGAACTCGGACAAATCCAGGGCGTCTCCCCGGAATTGAATGCGAACCTCTTCGCTCCTCAGGGCCCGGTGGAAGGCGAACTGCTCATCCTTCATGTTGTACGTACGAATCCTCATACTGGCGGTTTCCATCAGCGCTTGAGTGCCGGCATCCGCGCCTCCCTTTCCGACAATGGCGGTGAAGTGGTCAAAGGCGCGCAATTTTCTGATTCCGCTTCCGGGCTTGCCCCGCCCCAGGCTTGCAACTCCGACTAGCGAGCTATAGTCCCGTTCCACCACCGTCATATCTTCCGGACCGTCATCCCAGTAATGCATCTTTTCAATCACCGTTCCTGTTGTCGCCCGCCCGCTCTCCTGTGGTGTTGCCCATTGCGGACCCCCGGTACGTTTCAACTCGAAACTCGAGTGACTCGTGTACTGGTCCTCACCCATGACGTAATCCACCGGCTCATAGGTTTGGCAGAAATAACGCAGACTATCGTTCCGTCCGATGGAGCGGTGGGAAATGCCACCCGGGACCAGCATGACCTCTCCGGGTTCCATTTCATACACGCCAAACTCGGTCTCCACCGTCGTGTTCCCGCAAAATTGGAAATAGATCATATCGCTGTCCACATAGCGGTGAAAGCTCTCCTGGACACCGGTAACGTTTTCCGCCCCGATGCGATGATTGGCATTCTCAAGTATCACCAGGGATTGATTTGGGAAGGAAAGCAAATCGAAGGGCCGGAACCTCGGCGTGTAGTGGGTGCTCTTGGCGGTGCCCATCAGGCCGGCCTTTTTGCGATCCGCCCAGGCCGCAAGACCAGGTCTTGGAAAGTCCTTCCAGGTTGTCATGAACTCTCCGATCCGCTCCTGTGAATAAACCTTTTCCTCGCTGGTTTTGGTCTCAGGTTTGGTTGCCATTACGCCACCCCCGTCAATTTAGTCTGAACCTTATTATCGCAATTTGGATCGCAACGAAAGGGCAGCTCACGAAGGGGTTTACGCTGTCCTCTTTTTACAGTAAGGTGTTCGCTCAAATGAGCACCCAGGCCAAGGAATCCAAAAAACATTCGACTGTCCGAGGTTACTGTGCCCTCTGTGTAGCCCACTGTGCTACGGTCGCAACCGTTGAAGACGGCCGGGTGATCCGGCTGGATGCGGATCACGACCATCCCAACGGCGGTGTCATCTGCCTCAAGGGCAGGGCCGCCCCCGATCTTGTTTATCATCAGGACCGGCTCAATTATCCCTTGAAACGTACGCGACCGAAAGGTGATGCTGATCCCGGGTGGGTGAGGGTGAGCTGGGACGAGGCTCTGGATGCTATCGCCAAGAAGTTGCTCTCCATTCGGGAGCACTACGGGGCCCAGTCCGTGGTCTTCGCCAGAGGTACCCCAAGCGGGACCTCCATGGACGACTCGGAGCGGTGGTTGGCGCGATTGCTAAATTCCTTTGGCAGCCCGAATGGCGTGTCGACGACCCATGTCTGCAACTGGCATAGGGATACGGTGTTCAGTTACACCTTCGGGGTAAATCTGCCCACTCCCGATGTGTCCCATAGCAACGCTTTTATTTTGTGGGGGCACAATCCCAGTGCCACTTCCATTGTGTTGGCCCAGGATCTCGTGGCTGCCAGGGCGAGGGGAATGAAGTTGGTGGCGGTTGATCCCCGGAGGGTGGGGGTTGGAGGGAATGCGGATGTGCTTCTCCAGGTTTGGCCGGGCACGGACGGAGCCCTGGCCATGGCAATGATAAACGCTCTTATCGAAGAAAGCTGGTTCGACGCGGATTTTCTCCGGCAATGGACCAACGGCCCTTTTCTCGTTAGCAAGGAAACGGGTTTACCGGTGACCGAGGCGGATATCGTTAACGGCGGGGATCCGGCAAGGTTCATCGTCTGGGATGAGCGTACGGATAGGCCGGCGATCTACGATTCCACCACGGGTTGTTACGAAACGGACACGATTCGACCGGGGCTATTCGGCGTGCGGACCGTGGTTGGAAAAGACGGAGATCGCCTGGCTTGCCAATCGGCCTTTGAATGTCTCGCGGAGGCGGTGGCTCCCTACACTCCGGAGTCTACGGAAGCGATCACGCGCGTGCCGGCAAAGAAAACTTGGCAGGCGGCGCAAATCCTGGCCAATAACACACCCGTCAGCATGTACATGTGGAATGGCGTCGGACAGCACACCAATGCCACACAGACCAGCAGGGCGATATCAACCATCTATGCTCTGTTGGGTAGTTTTGATCGACCCGGCGGTAATGTCATTTGTCCTCCGGCGCCGATTAAGCCTGTTGACGGGAAAGAATTTTTAGCCAAGGAACAGGATGCTCAGCGGCTTGGGCGGCAGGAGAAGCCTTTGGGGCCGCCGGCCAAACCCGGCACCTGCGCTTCCTACGATATCTTTACGGCGGTTTTGGAAAGCCGTCCTTACCCGGTCAAGGCATGGCTAAACTTCGGTACCAATCCCATGATGTCCAGCGGTGACGCGCTGCGCGGACGAAAGGCGCTCTGTGCCGTGGAATTCAGCGTTGCCGTGGACCTTTTTATGACCCCCACGGCGGAACTGTCCGACTATGTGCTGCCGGCAACCAGCTTCCTGGAGATGGCAAACCTGACCGCAGGCTTTCGACACCGGCCGGAAGGGACCGCCCATTTGCAGTACCGGCCTCAAGTGGTGCCGCCCCTGGCGGAGCGCCGCTCGGACACCTGGATCGTGTTTGAACTGGCAAAGCGAATGGGTTTCGGAGACCGCTTCTGGAATGGAGATATTGAAGCCGGATACGCGTATCAACTGTCCTCCACCGATATCAGCCTGGAGCAACTGAAGGCTACACCGGGTGGGATCCCGGCCTCTAAACCTATCCGTTATGAAAAGTATGCCGAAAGAGATGCCGCCGGGAAGCCGCGCGGTTTCGCCACGCCGTCACGCAAAGTAGAGCTCTTTTCCCATACGTTTGCAAAAAACGGGGTGCCACCGTTTCCTGACTACAAAGTCCCGGCCATGAGCCCCGCCGCGAGACCAGACGTCGCCGCGGATTATCCTTTGATCCTGACCAACACAAAGCTCCCTTTCTTTGTTCACAGTCAGCATCGGGCGCTGGGGCGGTTGCGCAAGTCGTCACCCGAACCCGTGGCGGAACTGCACCCGGAAACCGCTTCGCGGTATGGGATCAAGAACAAACAATGGATGGTGGTGGAATCCCCCAAGGCCGCCATCAGGCTTAAAGCGTTTGTGACCGATAGGATCCTTCCCGGGGTCGTTTGTTGTCAACATGGCTGGTGGCAGGCCTGCGACGAGCTTGACCTGGCTGGTTATAATCCTTACACGTCGGAGGGAGCCAATCCGGCCATTCTCATCGGCTCGGATCTAGCCGATCCGGTGAGCGGTTCCCTTCCACACCGTTCGTACCTTTGCCGCGTGAGGGCCGCAGACTGAGAAACAGCAAAGCGCATCGCGCCAAGCGCAAAGCGATAATCAGTACCGAGTTGAAGGTGCTGAGTGCTGAGTATCTGAAAGGTGTTAAGTGTTGAGTGTTAAGAGAATATACAGCCATTGTGGTTCGCGCGAGTCACTATCTGAATTCAAGTTGTTCCCTCCGGATATCGTCCGCGATGGAGCAATGTTTTTGTTTGTCGACCTCTCCCGACAAACAAAAAAAATCTCTGCGCCCTCTGCGTCTCTGCTGTGAAATGCCCGTGTTTTTATCTGCGATAATCTGCGTGAATCTGCGGTTAAAAATTTCTTCACTATGCGGATGCTTGTCGCATGGAAGGAGACATTTCGATGGTTCTCTTCCTTAAAAACAGGGACATGGAAAATCTTGTCTCCATGCCCGATTTGATCGAGGCGGTGGAGCAAGCGTTTTACGAGCTTGGTGAGGGGAAGGCCGTGAACTCTCCCAGGGCGCGCCTCCGCGTGCAGGCTCCGGGAAAAGTCCAGGGAGTTCAGTACTACTTCAACAACATTATGGGATTGGTGCCGGGCACCAAATCCATGGCCCTCAGGATCGATTCCAGTTTCTCCCAGAGGGAGCAAAAAGCGGGATCCGAGCGCATCGTCTACCCTGGAAACTACGTGGGCAGCGTCTTTCTGTTTGATATGGAGAGCTGCGAGCTATTGGCCGTGATGGATGATCACATTCCTTCCGTACTGCGGGTCGGCGCAACCAGCGGTGTGGCGATGAAACATCTGGCCCGAAGGAACGTAAAGATCATGGGCCTCCTTGGATCCGGGGAACAGGCGAGGACCCAACTCCTGGCTGCCTGTGCCGTGCGGCCCATTGAAAAGGTCAAAGTGTTCAGTCCCACCCGCGCTCACCGTGAGCGCTTTGCCGAGGAGATGACGCAGATAACTGGCGCGGAAATCGTTCCTGTGAGCAGCGCCGAAGAAGCCGTAGCGGGCTCCCACGTGGTAACCGCTGCAACCAACACTGTGAAACCGGTGGTAAAAGGACGATGGTTGGCGGAAGGCTGTCACGTGACCAGTATCGTGGGAGGGGACAGCTACCTGCCAAGACTGGAGCTGGACGACGACGTCATCCGCCGGGCAAGGCTCATCATTGTGGGAAGCAAGAAACAGATTTTTCTCGATCGCCAGGCGGAGTTTGCCGATCGGCTCGAGCGAGGACTGGTGCGCGAGGAAGATCTTCACGAGCTTGGTGAGCTATTGACGAAACAATGTCGGAGCCGGCAAGACGATGAGGAAATCACCCTGTTCAAGAACAACACCGGTATGGGAATTCAGTTCGCCGCCACCGCCAGGAAGATCTATGAAGCCGCCAAGGCCAGAGGCATTGGCACGGAGGTTTCTTCCGAGCTTTTCATGACTATGCGAGGGGAGGCCAGTTACTCCCCTTGAAGCCTCTGCCGAACTTCACGGCCTCCTGGATGGGTCGCATCGCATGAGCGTTTACTTTGCCTTCCAGGGGGCTTTTCTGTTCGCCCTGTCCCATATCGTCATCCGCAAGGGGTTGGTTGGCTCCAATGCGGCCACTGGGACCGTCGTCTCTGTGATTGTTTCAGCGGTGCTCCTCTGGGTGGTGACCCCCATCTTTGTTCCCCTGTCAAGTTTTTGGACTCCGGCTTTCTGGTACTTCGTTGTCGGAGGTATCTTTGCGCCGGCCTTGGGACGGTTCATGACTTTCAAAGCCATCGAACGGATAGGGGTAGCCCGGGCGGTGCCCATCACCAACACAGCGCCCATGTTTTCTTCCATTCTCGCGATGTTCGTGGTGGGGGAAACCTGGCCGCCGCAGAATATCCTGGGTACCACCCTGGTCATTCTCGGTGTCATCTTCATCTCGCGAACCCAAACCGCAACCTCCCAGTGGCGGAAGGTTGACCTGGTTTATCCGGCCCTGGCTGCCTTTTCCTTTGGCATGTCTTCCAACCTGCGCAAGCTGGGTTTGCTGATAACGAGCATCCCGCTGATGGCATCCACGGTTTCCGCCACCACGGCCCTCATCTGTACGTTGGCATTTCAGCAAGTGCAGGGAGGATGGAAGACCATGGTGTTGACCCGGCGGTCCTTCTGGTGGTTCATAGCTGCGGGAGTGGCGCACACAACGGCCATGCTTTCGGTATTTTATGCTTTGAGTCTCGGCAAAATTGTGGTGGTGGACCCCCTGGTCAATGCCAGCCCCGTGCTGAGCCTGTTTCTAACCGCGATTTTTCTCCGTGATCTGGAATCCATTACGTCTCGTGTCCTTGTGGGCGCCGCGTGCACAGTCATTGGGTCGATCCTAATTGTTACTGTATAGGACGATACCGGCTCGCTAAACCATGCCCGAATTACTAGGATCACTTGCTTCTCTGTGCTTTGCGTTTTCCAACGTATTGAACCGTCGTGGACTGGTGAATTCCAATGCCATGACCGCGTCGATGTTCTCGTTCTGTATGTCCGCGGTCGCCTTGTGGGCTCTGGTTCCGGTCTTTGTCAGCCTCTCCAGCTTTCGCTCTCCTGCCGTGTTTTACTACCTCGCTGCAGGAGTCTTCGCACCAGGTCTTGGCCGATATTTTAACTTCATGGGGATGGAGAGGGTTGGCATGGCCAGGGCGATTCCCATCACCAACACCTATCCTATGGTCGCCTCTGTCTTGGCTGTATTGGTCCTGGGTGAGGTCTGGACCCTGCAAAATTTTATCGGGACTTCGTTTGTGATCCTGGGAATCGTGATCCTATCCATGCAGGGGACCGGACCCGGCACCTGGCGCAAGATCGATTTGATCTTTCCCATCCTGGCGGCCCTGTCGTTCGGCGTCGCGAGCAATTTGAGGAAATTTGGTTTGCTGATCACCGACCTTCCCATTATGGGTGCTGCCCTGACTTCTACTACCGGACTCTTGTCCGGTATAGTCATGCTCCAGATGGCGGGAGGTCGAAAAGCCATTTCTTTAACTCGAGAATCCTCTGGATGGTTTTTCGCGGCGGGGGTTGCCAATACCGCCGCCATGCTTGCCGTCTTTTATGGGTTGAGTTTCGGAAAGGTTGTTATCGTTGAGCCCCTGGTGGGCGCGAATCCCGTCCTTGCTCTCTTTTTGTCTATCATTTTCCTAAAAGACATCGAAAAGATTACCGTCCGGGTCATTACTGGAGCCGGCTGCACCGTCTTCGGTTCCATCCTTGTGGTCACGGCATGACAGTACAAATTTCGATTATCGCCGCCTTTTTCTTTTCGTTCAGCCACATCATGAACCGGCGCGGTCTGGTGACCTCCAACGCCATGACGGGTTCGCTTTGTTCCATCGGCATGACGGCCATTGTGCTGTGGGTCCTAGTACCCTTCTTTGTCCCGCTTTCCAGTTTCTGGACGCCGGCTATCTGGTATTTTGTCTTGGGGGGGATCTTCGCACCGGGCTTGGGACGGATGTTCAACTTCATAAGCATTGAAAAGGTAGGTCTGGCTCGCACCGTACCCATCTCCGGAACCTCACCCATGTCCGCATCTATTATGGCCGTGCTCCTCTTGGGAGAGATATGGACTCCGCAGAATATTCTCGGTACGTCGCTGGTTATACTAGGAGTGATCGTTCTTTCAAAAAAAGAGTCCACGCAATCCCAATGGCGGAAAATCGATCTGGTCTATCCCGTCATGGCTTCTTTTTCCTTTGCCGCCTCCAGCAACCTGAGGAAGCTCGGATTGTTAGTGGAGGACAATCCCATCATGGCCGCGGCGGTTACCGCCACCACCGCATTCATCTTCGTCCTTGGTGTGATGAAGGCGCAGGGCGGCAGCCAGGCGATTCTCCTGTCACGGAAGTCTTTTTGTTGGTTCTTTGTGTCCGGACTTTCCAACACAGCCGCCATGTTGTCTGTTTTTTTTGCTTTGAATTCCGGAAACGTGGTGATCGTGGAACCTCTGATTAGCGTCAATCCCGTCATTACCATTTTTTTATCCACGATCTTCCTCCGGGACCTTGAAGCCATCACGGCGCGTGTCATGTTGGGCGCCGCCTGCACCGTGGTGGGCTCGATCCTCGTCATTACCGTATGAGAGGCAACCCCTTTTGCTTTGCTAAAAAGGAATATATGATCCCATGTCCAGAAAGATTCCCCACAGATATTATTGGGGAGCCATGACGATGAATCGACCTGAATTCAAGCGCTATGTTCGGCCCTTTCACGAGGCTCGCAACCTGTTGCTCGAACGCGCACGCCAGAACAGGAATCCTCTGGCCGGTACCGAGCTGGAGGTTATCGCTGGCGCATTTTCGAGGCTGGCGTCGTTAGACGCCGAAGAATGGGCCAAGGCCTTCAGTGATGCAGCGGTCCCTTACGAAGAAAAGGCCCAGGAGGCCGAGGGTCGGGGTGAAAAGGCTCTTGCCAGGGAAAACTATTTGCTCGCCTACGCGACTTTTCGGTTTGCCCGTTACCCGGCGCCAAACTCTCCGGGGAAATGGCAAGCCTATGAGCGTTCCAAAACAAATTGGCTAAAGGCATCTCGCTATTTTGAGATTGTTCCTGAACGGGTTGAGATCGCGTTTACCGACTCGACCGGAGAGAATCGAATCATCAATGGTTACTTTTATCCTGCGCCGGGTGATGGACCTCGACCTGCTGTGGTTTGCTGGGGTGGCATCGACGGTTATAAAGAAGATCGCCAGGCGAAACCGTTTCTAAACAACAGGCTCAGCCTTCTCGCAATCGACATGCCTGGGGTGGCGGATGCGCCAATTCATGGTTCCCAGGACACTGATGGTTACTTCGATGCCATATTCAAATGGCTGGGGACGCGGCCCAATGTGGACGGTGATCGGTTGGCTGCTTCGGGATCCAGCACCGGTGGCTATTGGGCGACCAAGGTCGCGCACACCCATAGTAAGGAATTAAAAGCTGTGGTGAACCATGGTGGGCCCGCCCACTTTGCCTTTCTGCCGGAATGGATCGAGGCGGCTCAGTCCGGCGAGTATCCTTTCGAATTGGCCGAGACTCTTGCCTCCGCCTTCGGGTTGAGCACCTTTGACGATTGGCTTGGATTGGCGCGCAACTTTTCTCTCCTCGATCATGGGCTGCTCGATGAGCCTTCGGCGCCGCTTCTCTGCGTGAACGGGGTGGACGATTCGGTATTTCCCATTCGCGATCATTATCTACTCCTGGAGCATGGCAGCCCGAAACACGCGAGGTTCTTCCCGGGAGGACATATGGGGCCACCGGCGGCCCGTGAGCTGAGTATTCAATGGATGGCCCGGTTGCTGGGCTGTGGGTAGGGTAGGCTGCATATGCTTGCTTTGAGAATCCTGATGGGGGTGGCCATGCTCACCCTGGGCCGAAAGCTCTTCTGGATCTTTGTAGGCGGAGTGGGTTTCGTCATCGGAGCTCATCTGGCTGCGCAGTATCTTCACGGGCAACCGGAATGGATGGTCATCATCATTGCGCTATTCGGTGGAGTGCTGGGTTCGCTCATCGCGCTAGCGGTGCAAAATGTGGCCATTGTGTTGGCGGGATTTATCGCCGGCGGGTTTTTCGTCGTGAGTTTTTTTGACGTGTTTGGCTGGCAGTATGGGGAGTTGGGCTGGATCTATTTTGTCGTGGGGGGAGTATTTGGCGCGCTGCTGGTGGCACTGGTGTTCGACTGGGCGTTGATTATTCTCTCATCCATTACCGGCGCGACTCTTATCACGCAAACCCTGCCCGTCAGCGATCCTGTGGCGGCCCTGGTGCTGGCGGCTTTGATCACCTTGGGCATTTTTGTTCAGGCCAGCTTGCTGCCAGGTGAAGCATTCCGTCGCACGTCCCGGACCTCCCATACGAAGACCGGCACGGACGGCCAGGTCAAATCTTAGGAATGACTCTGTGTTGAAGGGGCGGCGGGGGGCGCCTGAGGGCCTCGACGCAAGAGTTCCTGTACCCCGTCACCAATCTCGTTTAATGAAGAGTTCAGCCTCTGGTGGGTTTCCTGCAGCAATTCGAACTCCTTGCGTATGATATCATGGTCCTCCGTTCGTTGTTCTTCCAGCCCCTGGCTCTTGATGGCCGTCCCCACCGTAATAATTGGAAGGAACACGAGCTGGAGAAAGTTTGACCAGTAGAGGATTTGCTCCTCGTAGGCAGGCCACATGAGCGGCGTGAGGCCGAATATCAGAAAGGCGTAAAAGGCCCAGATGGTGCCGACCCACATCGTGATCCGGGTTGCAAGGGGTCATTGATCGTGGAAAAGACCTTTTTCCTCGAAACCTGAGTCCGTACTCGTCTGTCCGTTTGCAAAGTTCCATTTTCTGAATTGTTCATTGTGCGATTTCCCTTGAGCGGATCCCGGTAGGACCCGCCTTTGGATATCCTCCTCCTTACTGTTTCCTTGGCCCCTTTTATACCTTCAGGGTCCGGGGCGATCAATCTGGATTGAGATGCAGCGGTGGAGAATCGTTGGCTGGCGAGGGAGATTCACGGTTCAGAGAACGGGCCCCAGCATGGCGATGGCATTATTCCAAAGCTGGCGTCTCAAGGGCCATTGCTGGACCTTTTCGACGGTGACCTCTCGGGACTGGTCGAGGTATTCGTGCTGTCGTTCGCATACCTTAGCGGTCAAATTGCGATCGTAATACAAAATGTTGTTCTCGTAGTTGAGCTCGAAACTGCGCCGGTCCATGTTGGCGGAGCCGATGAGAGTGATCTCCTCGTCCAGGGTGAGGGATTTCGTGTGCAGCAGGCCTTTTTGGTATTCAAACACTCGAACTCCCGCCGCCAGCAAATCCCTGTAATAGCTCCGGCTGGCGGCGGCCACAATGAACGAGTCATTGCGGGCGGGGAGAATTATAGTCGTGTGCACGCCGCGGTGGGCGCATGAACACAAGGCGGTCTGCATGGCTTCGTCCGGTACATAGTAAGGCGTCGTGATAAAAAGCTCGCGGCGCGCCGTGTGCATGAGGATTTCAAATATCTCGGGCATGGCGGAGTAGCGCAAGGTTGGCCCGGTACCGATAACCTGGGCGGGAAAGCCAATGTGGCCGGAAGGAAGAGGTTGCCGCAACAGGTGGGAAAGGTCCTCGTTCGTCTGTGCCGCCCAATCGCTGGCAAACAGGTGTTGGTTCTGACGCGCGATGGGACCCTCGAATCGCATCATGGCATCCACCCAGGGAGCAAACTTTGCTTTGATGCGAAATTCCGGGTCGGCGCAATTCTGGCTACCGCAATAGGTAATCCAGTTGTCGATGACCACCACCTTACGATGATTGCGCAGGTCGATACGATGCCAGAGCGGTCGAGGAAACAGTCTCCCCATGGGCAGGGCCGTGGCCACGCGTACGCCGGCGTCGCGCATGGATTTCCAGTATGGGGAAGCGATCAAGCGGCGCGAGCCCAGATCATCCGCTATGACTCGGCAGGTCACCTTCCGTGCCGCCGCCCGCTTCAAGGCCTCCACAACCTTGATCCCGTTGTTGTCCGAAAGCCAGATGTAAAAGAGAATATGGGCATGATCCTTGGCCGCGTCGATGTCCGCCACCAGCGAATCGATACTCGTGTTGGAGTCGGGTAGGAGTTCGGCTCGGTTTCCCGCGACAGGATCGTAGCCGTTGACGGAGGAACCGAGTCGAAAAAGGTGCAGGTAGCGCTCGGGTATCTGCGGTGCGAAGTCCGGTGCGTGGGTTCCCATGGCGTCCNNCCCCGGCCTTCGGTAGTTCTGCTGACACGACGGCAAGCCGTGCCGCCCGGCGTCGGCCGATGCTGGTTTCACCGACCAATAGATAAGCCAGCATGCCGGCGACGGGCACCACGAGAATGACCACCACCCAGGCGATCCTCGACGCCGGCTCCCGGTGTGGGCGCAAAATGACACGAACGAGGACCGCCAGGTGGATCAGAAAAAATGAAACGGCAACGAGAGTGGTAAGCATATGACCGTGGGTCAGCCCTGGGTTTCCCGGCTCGTCATAGCGCTGGCGGTGACTTGGATTGACCCGGTGTTGCAGTGACACCGGGGGAGGACCTAAGAGCCAGTTCGAGGAGTTGGCTGTATATGGGGCGTCCCCCAAGGGCCTTGGCCGTGAGAGTTGCGCTCAAGCAGGTCAACATAATAGTTAGCACGGCTTGATGTGCGCTGGTGAGCTCCACCACCAGGACGATGCCGGTTAAAGGGGCGCCCACGGTGGCGGCAAATACGGCTCCCATGCCTGCCACGGCAAACATCCCCGGCGTAGACTCCATTTCCGGAATCATGCCTGTTAGGACGGTGCCGAAGGCGATCCCGGTAAGCGTTCCCAGAGCGAGCATCGGTGCGAAAATACCCCCGGGAACCCCTGCGCCGTAACTCCCCACCGTGGTGATGAATCGCACTACAAACAACAGTAGCAGCGCGTTTAACGTCCGGTCTTCCGTCACTAGCGATTCCACGAGCCTCTCGCCGCTGCCCATGGTGTCAGGCATGAACCAGATCAATAGCCCGCCGGCGGCGCCGATGACAGCGCCGGTCATGATCCCGTACCGCTGCCGGAGTGAGCCCAGTCCCCACACGGTCCCGAGCGTCGCTCGGTTGAAAGCGGCGCCGATGGCGCCGATCACCACTCCCAGCAATAGAAAAAACGGCGATTCAATCAACGGTGCGACGGCGACGGTTAGGACCGGCATGCTGGGTCCCTGGCCAAGCCACCAATCGCTGACGACAATGGCCATACAGCTTGCGGCAATCACCGTATGCAGGGATGCAAAATTGTAGTTGAACTGCGAACGCATTTCTTCGGTGATGAAAATAACGCCGGCGAGGGGAGCGTTGAATGCCGCGGCAAGTCCGGCACCGGCGCCCGCTGCGATGAGAGTCTTGACATGGTGAACCGGCAGTCGAAAGTTTTCGGCAACGAGTCCACCCAGGGCGCTTCCCATGTGAACCGTCGGGCCCTCACGACCCAGAACCAATCCCGATCCGATTCCAAGGAATCCTCCCAGGAACTTGATGGGTAGCACCCGTTGCCAGCGAAGGGGGCGCTGGTTGGCCAAGACGCCTTCCACCTCTTGAATGCCACTGCCGGCGGTTTCGGGTGCAAACCTCCCAACCAGTGCGGCTGCCGTTCCAACAGCGATGCCGCCGAGCAGCAGGGTTACAACCCATCCAGGAATAGAGTGGAGCTCAAGGGATGTGCGCAAAAGCTCCCGCCCTGTGGCCGCGTAGTCCAGGATCAAGTGGAATGCGGCACCCAAAATGCCTGCCAGGACACCCACCACCGCTCCGAGAAGGACGATGCCAATTTCAGAGCCATTCCGGGTTATGTTCATATTCTGGTTCACGTGGATTTTTTTCTCTTTCCTTGAAGGGCGTGCAGATTTGCGTGACCAGGACGCTGCTCAGTTGAAAGGATGTAGCGATTCACTTGGCTTTGGCTGGCTCATAACCCATCCGAGGGTCGGTTGCACGTAGCACGTGAGGCGAGTCCAGCATTCGTATGGCAATCACGACCAACGGAATCAGCATGATTACCGAACCCGGTACCCACATGATGGCTCCCGCCGCCGCTTGATCCTCCAATGCGGCGATGCCCCAGAGGCGAGGTATCGCCGCGTAGGATGGGTACAACACCCGCTCGGAAAAAATGAGAATAGCCGAAAGAGCTGTGTTTTGGATGCTAGCGAACAGGAGATACGGGATCATGGCCCATCTCGGCCAGCGCGGTCGGGCGGGCCACGGCTGTACCACCGGCCACCAGAAGAGCAGACCGGTACCGAAAAAAGAGATGTGTTGCACCTCATGCCACCATTCGGATCTCAGGGCCAACTCGTACAGGCTGGGAATGTGCCAACCCACAGTGCTCACCGAAAAGGCCATCAAACAGACCAGGGGATGGGCTAGAAATCGACCCAGTTTCCGGATCGCCGGGGTGGCCAGCAGAGGAGCGATTCCCCGGTACAATACAGGCCGGGGTAGCCCGCGCAGAAGGGGAAGCATGGGCGCGCCGAGCCAAAGCAGCGGGGGGGCCACCATCATGAACAGCAGGTGTTGAATCATGTGAAACTGCAGGAGCTCGTCGGCCAGAGGATCCAGGGGCGATGAGAGCGCAAGGGCGATGGCGAGAAGGCCGCAGAGAAAAGCCACGGAGCGCCAGCTGGGGAAGCGACTTGGCAGCCGGCGATGGAGCTGTTGCCAGCCAAAAAGATAGACACTGGAGACTAGCAGCAGGAAGACGGCCACCCAGGGTTCAACCGCCCATGACAAACTCGAATCGGTCGTTTGGGTATTGCTGCTCGAGTGCGGGCCGAAAAATTGCGGCGTGTGGACAGTGATTTCTCCCAACCAAATTCTCCAGGGGTCGAGAAAGGAGTTTATCAACCGTAGCGACTGGGCAACCGTGACAAATAAATCCATGGACCGAATCTCTCAACCGCCGGGACCTTGAGCTAGCGCGGAGTCGCGGGCGGCTGGTACGTTGGCGGGGCGTAAAGTTCGCATAAAAGCCACCAGGGCAGTCACCTCATGGGGCGAAAGGTTTTTCCCGTAGGCAGGCATGTTGCCGCCGCCCTGAATGACCTGGCGGATTAACTGGTCGGGGGTCAGTCGCGTGGCCACATCGTCCAGTGCAGGTCCGCGCAGTCCTCCCTTTCCACCGAGGCTGTGACAGTTCCGGCACTGCTTCACTTGCAGCACAAGAGCCCCTTGCAACTCGAGGGGCGAACGTCCCTTCACAAACTCCACCGGCGTGGGATCACTGCTCCACGCTTCCATATGGGGCGACCAGGGGGCGTAAATTCCCAGATGGGTCAGGGTACCGAGAATCAAAAAAACGAAGACCACGCCGAGCACGGCGATGGGCCGCCGGCGGGGGCTCTTTTCCCCGGTGGGAGACAAAAAAGGAAGCGCCAGCAGGAGCGCGATACCGACCACCGGGGCGGTAAGGAGCAGGAACGTCTCCACATAAGGTGGCAACAACGCCAGCGCGGAATAGATCCAGAGAAAAAAGAAGTCCGGCGCCGGCACGGTATCAATCTGGGTGGGGTCCGGAACCCCCTCCGGTCCCTTGGGACCAAAGTAGGCGGCGCAGGCGAAGATACCGAGCAACACCAGACCGCTGAACATGAGGTCCTTGTCGATGGCCTTCGGATAGAAGGGCACTCCTTCCTCATTCAATAAGGCCTGGTAACCTTCGGCGTAGGTTTCCTTGTCCACGCCCCGGCCCGGTACGGGATACTCATTGATGCCTTTGGTGAGCACCAATCGGAGGTGCAAACTGATCAGCGCGATCAGCAGGCCGGGAATGACAAAGACGTGCAGGGTGAAGAAGCGCGAAAGGGTCTCGCCGGCAATAATGGGACCGCCCAGGAGTAAGTGAACGAGGTTGGGTCCGATGAACGGGGTACGTCCCGTGATGGCGGCGCCGATGCCCAATCCCCAGTAGGCGTCCTGGTCAAACCGCATGATCTGTCCGGTGAAGGCCATGCCGAGAGTGAGCAGCAGCAAAAAGCAGCCGGAAATCCAGGTAAGCTCCCGCGGGTACTTGAAGGCCCCGAACAGGAACACCTGTGCCATGTGAAGGGCCATGATGCTGACCATGAAATTTGAGCCCCAGTAGTGCAGCGCCCTCAGGAACCAGCCCAGCGGCTGCTGGTAAGTCAGGTAGACGAGGCTCGTGTAGGCCTGGTCCGCGGAGGGAACGTACACAAAAGACAAACAAATGCCGGTGACGATCTGGACTACAAAGCAAATCAATGTTCCACTGCCAAAGACATAGAACCAGCTGCCGGCACTGGCGGGCACGGTGTGACCCGCCGTGGACTCGAACAGCTTGCTTACATGCAATCGTTCATCAATCCAGAGGGCAACGCGTCTCAGCATGGAAGCTTTCTCTTGGGTGTAGGAATTAACCGTTTCATGGGACTAAAGGCTGTGAAGTCGATTCTTCTCTTATAGTGGCTCCGAAAGAGTGGGGAGCTGGCCGCCCCGGACCCAGAGCCGTCCCCCCTCGATTTTATATTCGTATTGATACAGCCCGCGGGGCGGCGGACCGGAAGCATGGGAGCCGTCCTCGTAAAACACGCCCCCGTGACAGGGGCACATGAATAAGCGGGATTGCTCGAACCAGCGTACGGGACATCCCAGGTGCGTACAGTTGATGGCGAAAACCTGGAAGTTGTCCCCGCTAACCCGCCGCACCCAGCAGGGGATGTCGGCGGTCTTACCATCCCAGGGGCGAGTGTAAGGGTTGCGATAACTTGCCAGGCGGGTTTGGTTCTCGGGAAACTTCTCCAAGGCGCCTAACATGATCCAGGACGTGTAGGGCCCCTTGCGAACCAGGCCGGAGAACACGTAACCGATGACGGGTATCGCCAGCAAGACCGCGGCAATGCTATTGAGAGCCGCGCCCAGCATGAACAGAAATCCGCGACGGGATAACCGTTCCGGCGAGTCGGAATCGTTTAGAGCCATGACCTCTCCTCTCGTAACTTCGAGTCATCGCGCAACTGAGTCATATTGAATCTTGAACCCTCCCTCATGGGACTTCCGTCCTCCGTTTGGCAGACAGCCACGCCACCACGTCGGAAATTTCCTGGTCTCCCATGGGCTTTCCGGGTATGTAGCCGCGCCAGTCAGGCATACCCAGATCCGTCCGACCGGCAATGACACTCGAGCGCAGAGATTGGTCGCTCACCAGCGCGAGGTAGGCTGGGTCCGCCACGGATCCTCCTTTGGGGCCCCCGGTGCCTTCGGCGCCGTGGCACTGAGCACAATAGGTCCGGTAGGCGACGGCTCCGCGCCCCGGCTCGCCGGAACGCGAGCCCTTGTCCACGGCGTCCCTCAGACTATAAGGAGGCAAAGCAACGTTTTTGAATTTTTCCGCGTCTCCCCACCGGGATCGTATGCCTTCCACCAGCATTTCGATCTGCCGGTCCGTCAGTTTGCCTCCGGCCTGTCTGGCGAATGCCGGTGCCGTAGTGCCCGGCACTCCTGTCGTGATGTGAGACCGCAGATCCTCAGGGCTGATCAGTGCCAGATACAGGGGATCGTTGAGCGGACGAGCGGCTCCCAACGTCCCATTGGCCCCATGGCAACCGGCGCAGTTCTGCGTGTAGAGATGGTTAAAGTTCGTCACTTCAGCTCCAGGTTCCATCCCTTTTTCCAGGACGGGTTTGCCGGGCATGAAATCACATCCCGCTAGGCTTCCGAGAACCAGGAGGGTCAGGAGCAGTCGCTTCATTGTTCTTGCCCTTTGTCCCGTTCGTCCAGGAATCCAGGAGCTTCCAGTCCCGCCCGGGCTGCCAAAGGCCAGGTTTGCATGGTTTCGACGGTTTTCGAATGGTGAACCACGTAGCCGGTGGTAAGACCGAAGGCTACCTGCGACGCGATGAACCAGATCCAATCGATACGATCGTTCAATGCAGGATTGATGAGCCTCAGAGTCGCCCAGATGAGCGCCGACCACACGAGGGGGGCGGTTAAACTGCCCCAGAAAGCGGCGAAGCGCGACGGTAACATGGGCAACAACACCGCGAAGAGGAGTCCCACCAGCAGCGAGAACACCGCGTGGCTGATGAGCGCGACAATGAAGCCCGTGCCGTTGAATGCGGTCAGCTGCGATAGATCGGCCTGCGCGAGGGACGGTACGGCTGCCGCCGCAAGCAGGTTCACGGGGTACCAGAGACTACGATACGCAATCAAACCGTAGATGCAGGCCACGATGGCCATTGCGGTTCCCCCCAACAAGCCGCCCTTCAAGCCCGAGGAGTAGGGATGGATCTCCGCCGGCACGCGGACGCGGTGGCCTGCCACCCCGGGTTCCAGTTGTTCCACGGACCGGGGCGCGGCAACGATGGGTCGCGCGCGCTCTTCCTCGGGAACAAGGGGCACCCATTCGTGTTCCTCTTCCGGCAGCACGTCGCGGAACCAGCCCACGGCACCCGCCAGGGCGAGGATGAGGCCCACCAGGCTGACCACCAGCTGAGTTACCAGCCCGGCGGCCACGAGCGTGAGTCCAACGGCGGTGACAAAGGGCCATGCCGTTGGGGCCGGCATCTGGATGGTTCCCGGATCTTCGCTGTGCTTATTCGCAGTGGCCATTTTTTTGACGCCTTCGATTCGTGATCGGAAAGTTTCCTGCTTGTGCAAAACCCCTTTGCCAGGATCGGTTCAACGACCCAAGATGTATACGACCGTAAACACGATGACCCATATGCCGTCCACAAAATGCCAGTACCATGAAAGCATCTCTATATGCTGAGAGTGCGCCCTGGTCATGGAGTCTCCCAGGCTCAAAACGAATACGAGTATCAGCAGGACCAACCCCACAACCACGTGGCTCGCATGAAGGCCCACCAGGGAATAGAAAGTTGTGCCAAAGAGGTTGGTGCTGATGGTGAGATGATGCTGATAGATGAGCTTGTACCATTCCAGCGCGGTGCTGCCCAGAAACTGGATCGCCAAAAGGATCGTGATGAGCCACCAGAGTTTGAAGGCCTCCGGTTTGTCTTGCTGGTAGGCTCTTTCTGCGAACAGAATCGTCACGCTGCTTGACAGCAAACAGATGGTGGCAATGATGGGTAACTCGAGCACTTCATTGGGGTAGGGTCCGGAGGCGCTTTTGCCGATATAGAAGAGGTAAGCAACAACAAAAATCGTGAACAGCGCGCTCTCCGTTAGGATTAGGCCGATGACTCCCACCTTCCGCGGTGAGGGGAGTTGCCAATCCTTGGAATCAACGTCCATGGTCAAAGTGTTTGCATTTGCCACTCAAAGTTCTCCCAAATGTTGTTGCGTTCCTATTGTGCTCACTACGTCATTTTCTCTCCGCTTGGCAGCTCGACTTCCGACTCACTCGTATTTCCAGTCCGGATCCTTGGGATGTTTCAAGTCCCACAGTGGACGGCGGCTATGCACCTCCGGCAAGGTCTCGAAGTTATATTCCGGGGGCGGCGAGGTGGTGGACCACTCGAGGGTCCAGGCGTCCCAGGGGTCATCCCCGGCCGCATCACCACGACGAAGCGACCAGAGGAGATTGAGCACCAAGAAGAGGATGCCTGCCACCTGAAAAATCACACCGATGGAGGAGATCATATTAAAGGATTCCCACCCGCGTCCCGGGTCGTAGGTGTAGATACGCCGAGGCATACCCAAAATCCCCGCGATATGCTGCGGTCCAAAGGTAAGGTGAAAACCCGCCAGGAAAAGCCAGAAGTGCCAGATCCCCAGTCTCTTGCTTAACATTCGTCCGGTTACTTTCGGATACCAGTAGTAAATCGCGGCGAAAATGGTGAACAGCAACCCGCCGATGAGAACGTAGTGGAAGTGCGCCACGACGAAATAGGAATCGGACAACTGCCAGTCGAATGGAGCGGCGGACAGCATAATTCCCGTGAGTCCGGCGATCAGGAACTGGAACAGGAAAGCAATGCAAAATATCATCGGTAGCTCGAAGCGTATCTGCCCCCCGTACATGGTTCCCAGCCAGTTGAAAATCTTGATGCCCGTCGGAACCGCCACGAGCATCGTCGAAATGGCAAAGAAGGTATTGCTCATGGCCGTCATGCCGATGGTGAACATGTGGTGCGCCCACACCCCCAGGCTGATGAACGCAATCATCACGGATGCCGCCACCATGATGGGGTAGCCGAAGATGGGCTTACGGGAAAAGACCGGTATGATTTCCGAGGCGCAGGCAAAACCGGGAAGAATAAGCACGTAAACTTCTGGATGGCCGAAAATCCAGAAAAAATGCTGCCAGAGAACCGCCGAGCCACCGGCCTGGGTGTCGAAAAACCGCGCTCCGAGAAATCGATCGAGGAGCAACATGATCTGCGCCGCGGACAACGGCGGGAGCACCAGGATGATCATGGCGGCCACCACGAACATCAACCAGACGAACAGCGGCATGCGCATGAGGGTCATCCCCTTGCAGCGCAGGCACACCACCGTCGCGACAACGTTAATGGCGGAAACGATGCTGCCGATACCGCTTACCAGCAGGCTGAGGGTCCAGAAGTCGGTGCTGTTCCCGCGGGAAAATGCCCGGGCCGTCAACGGGGAATAGGCAAACCAGCCGACATCCGGAGCCGAGCCCGCGCCGGACAGCCCCGGCGCCACCAGGTAGCTGGAGTAGAGCAGCAGTCCGCCGAACAGGAACATCCAGAATCCGAATGCGTTGAGCCGTGGAAAAGCCATGTCCCGGGCGCCAATCATCAGCGGCACCAGATAGTTCATCATCCCCGCGATGATGGGCATGCCCACCAGAAAGACCATCGCTGTCCCGTGCATAGTGAAGAGACGGTTGAAAACGTGGGGAGAAACAAAATCGTTGTTGGGAATCGCCAACTGGATTCGCATGACCACCGCCATGGTGCCCGACACCGTCAGGAACACCAGGGAGGCGACGATATACATCAGTCCCAGTTTCTTGTGATCGACGGTCACAATGAGTTCATGAAGACGAGCCATGAGGGATGGGGAAGAATCGGCGGCGGGGGATAGTGCAATATCGGAAGTGGCCATGCTCTCTGCTCCGCGGTTACTTCAGAGTCAACAGATAAGCGACGATCTGGTCCGTTTCGTGGTCCGTCAACTGCATGTCCGGCATATGGCAGCCCGCTTTGAGGGCCTGCGGATCGCGAACCCATTGGCGAAGCATGTCCGGGGTATTGGGAACGGTGCCCGCCCCCAGAGTTTCGCGGCTCATCAGGTGTGTAAGATCCGGGCCAAAGGTTCCCCTGGCCGTCGACCCGCCCACCGCGTGACAGTTGACGCACGACGTGGTGAAAAAGAGACGGCGCCCCTCCCGGGTATTCGGATCCGCAACCGGAGGCGTCCGTTGTGCTTCGACCCATTTTTCAAATTCCCCCGGCGAATGCACGATGACCCGGAGCAGCATCCGGGCGTGCTGCACACCGCAATACTCGGCACAGTTGCCCACGTAGGTCCCCGGTTCCGTGGGTTCGATCCACATGACGTTTTTGCGATTGGGGATGAGGTCGGTCTTGCCGGCAAGTTGCGGAACCCAGAAACTGTGGGCGACGTCCGCAGACTCCAGTTTGAGGAAGGTCCGTCGCAAACGACTCGGCGGGCCGCTGGGCACATGCAATTCATTGGCCGTCACAATACCAAGACCCGGATAGCGGATCTCCCACCACCACTGGCGTCCGACCACCGTGACGTCGAGTGCGTCATCCGGCCGCAGCGCACCCTGCACGTCGTAAATCGTCCGGGCCGTTACCAGAGTAAGCACGGCGACAATCAACAAGGGGATTACGGTCCAAGCCAGCTCGATTTGATTGCTTCCATAGACCTGGGGAGGCTCTCGGCCTTCGTCCCCGGGCCGTTGCCGGAAACGGAAAATCGTGTAGGTCAACATCCCGCCAACCACCAGAAATATGCCCGCGCAGATGGCTAGGACCAGCAGGGAAATTTCATGGATGGCATGGGCGGGGGTGGAGAGCGGGTCGAAGATATTTGTCACATTTTCAGCCATGGCCAAGTTGATGCCCGGCCACGTGACGCTGAACAAAAAAGTGAGACAGCCTATCTTCCGGAGCAGCATGGGGTCGCTGAAGAATCGAAATACCGAAAATTCGGAGGGGCGTGCAACGAAAGCTCTGGCTTTCATCCGTTGACACGAGTGACTTCTCCTCCGTCCACTTGGAATGATCACCGTTTATCGTTTCTTGATCGAATAGGTTGCTCGGGTCGTTCCCTATGTTCCCGCAAACGTATAACAGACGGCAGAAAAATTCCATCTCTACAACGGAAAAAACGACTCTGAGAATCGCGTGTGATGCAGCGAAGAGTTAAATTTCGGTTGGGAAGGATCCATCCGCGACGGAAAAGGGCCGGGTTTGACTTTCCCCCGCGGAGGGTCTACCGTTGCCGACAAACGGATGCGGTATCGTAGCCTCTACGTTGACCCGTTCATGTGATTCCGATGCGTGACTGTAAATTGATATGTTTGATAGGAAGCAGCAAAAGGGCTTCCGCCGCGTTGACCCTTGCCTGCGTTCTTCTTGCCGTTGTTCCCCATGCTTTCGGGGCGGGTCCTATCATTCCACTCAACGAAAGAGACAGGAAGGAACTCGCGATTCTCGGAGAAGGCGTCGTGGGTGAACCCATCGAGGCCCCGGTGATCAGAGACCCTTCCGAATACTATCGCCCGATAGTTGGCCAGTGGAAGTATCAAATTACCTCCGGAGAGCAACGGGGCCAAGACTTTATCGAGACGTTAACTCGTATACCCAAAAACGAGCAGGGTGCAACCTGGAAGCGTAGCCGGGACAAATATGAAGATCTGGTCAGCGTCTCGGATGAGACCATCCACCTGACCAACGAGATCGACCATCAGCATGGTTATCTCGTGGATTTTTCGCCCCGGGGACATCTCCTGACCGCGAGCCTGAATCCCGGGGAGAGCAGAACCACAAAGAGCACCGTGCGCACCTTCGCACTCAGCGATCCCAACACCGTATACAAAACGCTGAGAATGAATGAAACGTACACCTATGTTGGGGCCTATAAAGTCACCACACCGGCGGGAGTCTTCGACGCCGTATTGTTTCGTAACGACTTTAAAGTGTTTGCCGGTCCCATCACGGTGGACGATTTTCGCTATGCCTTCTATGCCAAAGGCGTGGGAAAGGTCGCGGGAATCGAGCACGGCCACGCGGTGGTTCTGCTGGTCTTCCGGTTTAACCAGAAAATTCCCAAGGTCCTCGTGGATTATCCAAAATCGGGGAACTGAGAAAATCGAGCCGGAACTCACATTCGACCATTGACAGGATTTGAGTTGCGCGACTAGATTTGCAAATCAGCAGGAGTTACGGCCAGTCACATTCTTCCCCAAAAGTAGCAGGCTATGCCCATTGAGATCAAACGGACAGGTCACCTTGTCTTGAGAGTCAAAGACCTCGAACGATCGAAACGGTTTTTCATGGATATCCTGGGGTTGAAACTGACCTGTGACAACGGGCGAATGCTCTTTTTCAGTTCCAACTTTGACGACAATCATCACATGCTTGCTCTTGCCCAGGCCAAGGAGGACTCCCCCATGCCCGAACCCGACAGGCAGGTCGGCATGATGCATGTGGCCTACGAATTGTCTTCCTTTGCCGCGCTCCAGGAGGCCTACAAGATTTTCAAGGAAAAGGGCGTGAAGATTCACCAGACCGTATTCCACGGCGCTACCAAGAGCATCTACTTCTTTGACCCTGACGGAAATGAGCTCGAGGTCTACTGCAACGTGCCCCAGGAGGAGTACCGAAAGTCGGTGCCCTTGCCGCTGAGCTGGTACTGGCCCATTGAAGAAGAGCTGGAAGGCGCCCCGCAGAAACCAGGCAGCGTTGCGCCTTGAGTTGAAGTCCGCTACTTTTCGCGTCGCGCGGACTTGATGACGACCGGTGTCTTGGGCACGTTCTGAAACGGGCCCGAATTTCCGGTAGGGACGGCGGCGATCTTATCCACGACTTCCATCCCGGCAATGACCCGGGCAAAGACAGCATAACCGTAGTCTCGCACACCGTGGTCCAGGAAGGCGTTGTCCTTCACGTTCACAAAAAACTGAGACGTGGCACTGTTCACGTCTCGGGTCCGTGCCATGGATAGGGTGCCCCGCTTGTTCTTGAGGCCGTTTTTGGCTTCGTTCTTGATAGGAGGTTGGGTCGTTTTTCTTTTCATGTCCTGTGTGAAGCCGCCGCCCTGGATCATGAATCCCGGGATGACACGGTGAAAGATGGTGTTGTCAAAAAAACCGGAGTCCACATAGGCGAGAAAGTTCTTAACCGTAAGGGGCGCCTTATTGGGGTAAAACTCCACAAGAAAACTTCCCTGAGTGGTGGTAAAAACGACCTTGGGATTATCCGGTAAATCCTGCGACCTCGCCGGTGAGCCAACGGACACCACCATGGCGACCATGAATGCCAGGATGAGAGCCTTTATGTTGATTGAATGACCTTGATTGACCATCCCGATACCTCCCGCTGATAATTTCGTCGTTTGTAATTCCATGAGTTACTAAAGAGTTCAGAATTAATGCGTCATTAGGCCACCGAGGGCTGAGTCCTGGAAGGCGCGGGCATAGGAACGGTGAGGTCGCGTTCCGGCCGGAGTGGTCGGGGTAGCGCCGTACAAGGTACAGGCTCATTGCCCGCGCTTGGAAGGGCTCGGCGCGAGTGTGGCCGGTCGAAACAGTTATCTGGAACCTAAATGAACTCCTTACTCCAGGTAATTATTTATACTTTATTCCTGCCCACCAATCCAGTGGTTGTCCCCCCACAGGGCGTTTGTTATCCTGACTTCACGAGTCATGAGTTTCTGGCAGGACATAGAAAAACCCATTATCGGTTTGTCCCCGATGGATGGGGTTTCCGACGCCTCATTCCGATTTATTACCGCGAAGCATGGCGGGCCCGACATCACCATAAGCGAGTTCGTGAATGTCGAAACGTATCTGTACGCGCCGCAAAACCTCATCAGGGATCTGGCCTATTCCGAACTGGAACGCCCGGTCATCGCCCAGATTTACGGGCATACCCCGGAATTGTTCTACAGGGTCGCCCATGTGGTTTGCGAGCTTGGCTTCGATGGGCTGGATATCAATATGGGTTGCCCGGCCAAGAAGGTTGTGGGCAAAGGTGGTGGGGCCGCGCTGATTCGTAATCCGCAATTGGCCCGGTCCATCATCCAGTCGGCATGTCTTGGGATCCAACATTGGGTGGAGGGGCAGACGCTTACGGACATCGACTCCAGAGAGGATCTGATCCAAGGGGTGAAAGCGGCTAACCAACTCAGGTTTGGGGCGGATGGACCCCCGTCTCGACGTTCCATCCCGCTATCGGTGAAAACCCGTTTGGGCTATGACGATATCGTGGTGGAAGATTGGGTTCGAACCCTGTTGGATGAACATCCGGCGGCCATCTCTCTCCATGGTCGCACTTTGAAACAAATGTACCGCGGCAGCGCGGATTGGGAAGCCATCGCCCGGGCCGTGGAGTGCGCCAAAAACTCGGACACTTTGATTTTAGGTAATGGAGATCTAAAGACCTTGGACGACGTCTACCGGCGGGTGAGTGATACGCAGGTGGACGGGGTGCTCCTCGGACGGACCACCCAGGGCAATCCCTGGATCTTTAGAGCAAAGAACGAGGTTAAAAAGGCGCTGCACCAGTATCCGGTTTACGGATGCCGCACTCCTGAAGCGAGCTTGGAGGAGCGCATTCGGGTCATCCTGGAACACTGCGATCATTTTCAAAACCGTTTTGGCAGTCCTACGTTCGTGGGTATGCGAAAACACCTGGCGTGGTATTGCAAGGGAATACCCGGAGCCGCGGAGCTCCGGGCGCAAATGGTGCGGACCAACAATCTGGGCGACGTGATGGATTGTCTGAGAAATTATGTGGCAAGGCTGGCACCCAGTCTGGAATCCTCACCCCACCTGTCCCTAAGCTAGAGCATCCTCGAGGTATTCCCTCTGAAACTTCAGGTCCCTTAACCATGAGATTAATCCTTGCTTCAACCTCTCCCCGTCGCCGGGAGATCCTGGCCCTTTTGGGGCTTCCCTTTGACGTTATCTCGCCGCAATTTGATGAATCGGTGCTGGACCATCGGCCGATCCACGAGGAGGTTTTGGATTTTGCCCTCGGCAAAGCGCAGTCCGTGGCTCAAAGCCATCCCGATAGCATGGTCATCGGCAGCGACACGATGATTCTTATCGACGGTCAAAAAATTGGTAAGCCGGTAAATATGTCCGACGCAAAAAAAATCCTCCGCACCCTTGGCGGCAAAACTCACAAGGTCGTCACAAGTATTGCAATTCTAGATAACCTGGGCGGGCCGGGTCTTCGGACTGTAGAAGAGGTCTCTGTTGTTATGCGCGACTACTCGGACAAAGAGGTCGACGACTACCTTTCCCGTGACGAATCCCTCGACAAAGCGGGAGCCTATTCCATTCAAGGGGAAGGCCGCGCCTTGATTGAATCCATTGACGGCGACTATCTCACCGCCGTGGGCCTGCCATTGATGCCCGTCGCCCGCTACTTGCGAAAGCGCGGCCTATCGTTTCCCCTGGACCTAAATAAACTCTACGCCGAAAAGACCTACCGTAACTGGAAGAGTTTCCAGTAATTAGTGTTAAGAGACGAGGGAAGTTAGGAAAATAGCTGTCAGCTCTCAGCCATCAGCTTTCAGCTAGAAAGCTTAAAATGCTAAATCTTCAGCTAGGTGGTTGCGGGTAATTTCTCAGGAGCAAGCGTCCCTTCGCTCCAGTGGTCCCTCGGCGGGAAACACTTCGACCATCCATACAACAGGGGGCTCGGGGGCCCGCCCCTCAGTGGGAGCCGATGGGCCGGTACCTGGAGGCCCCCCTCATTTGATCCGGTTTGCCATTGTTGACCGAACCTTCAGTAAGGGACGTCTCCCTTTTTCGGGTCAGGCCCCCTGCGCCCCCTATTTAATGCAACAGTGGATTAATGGACTGAATTGCCACCTCCCAACTGCTCTACTTCTCCAATTCCCAATGCTCCAAGGCGCAGAGCGCCTTCCGGGTCGCGGTGAGAGTCCCGTGGAGCGAGGGGAGTGCCGAGGCCCCAATTGTAAAAGTAACGAGTTAAAAGTATTGAGTGCTGAGTGAAAATCAGACAGGCATAAAAAAGAACACGGTAAAGATGAGAAAGAACAACGTGCAAGGCCGAAGCCGAGGGGGCGAGTCGTGAAGGGAGAGGGCATCGGGCGTAAAGAAACAATGACTTGTACAATCACAGCCCGATAAGACCGCACCTCTTCGTGCAAGTGGCTAAAGGGTCTTCATTTGAAGCCCACCTCAAGGTACCACCCTATTGCCCTCGACCGGAAGGGCTTGCCCCCGAGAGCGAAGGCCTAACTCATGAGCCGTCCATGCCTTCCAGCTTGACACTTTAAACTTAACACTGGCTTCACTGCTCTATTTGACAAAATTTAGCCCCTGGGACTAGAGTACCTGCCGTTCCACATTGGCGTACGCTGTCAACGCCAGATAATTAGGAGAAGAAAACCATGGCCATCAAGCTCTACGCCTCGTTTCGCTCCGCAAATTGCGAACGGGTCAAGATCGCGCTGCAGGAAAAGGGACTCGACTACGAGATTATTCCACTGGACTTGAAAAAGAAAGATCAGAAAAAGCCTGAGTTCTTGAAACTCAACCCCTACGGCAAGGTTCCGGTCCTCGAAGATAACGGAACGGTGCTCTTCGAATCTTGCGTGATCAACGAGTACCTGGAAGAAAAGTATCCCGATCCTTCGCTGATGCCCAGGGATCCGAGGGGGCGAGGCCGGCTTCGGAACCTTGTGGACTACGGTCTCTATTTTACCCATTCCGCTTTTCGCGCGTTGCGCGACGAGATGTTGAAAGAGGAGGGAAACCCGGACCCGTCCCTAGTGGAACGCGCCCGGGAGGTGCTGAGGGGACAGCTCCGGTACCTGGATCAAGAGCTGGAGGGAAAAGAATACTTCCTGGGGGAAATGACCCTGGCGGACATTGACCTCATAACGCGTTTTCTCTCTCTTGAATGCTACGGTGCTGTGCCGGCTCCGTCGCTACCGCGGCTCGAAAGATGGATGGACAAGATGAAAGAGCGACCGTCCGTCCAAACCATCCAGAAGGAAAGGGGATATATTTAACACCAATCTCTAAAAGGAGTCGTGGACATGGAAAGCCGTCGTTACGATTATCTCCCCATCAATCGCCGTCCGGAGTTGAGGTGGCCCAACGAGGCGAAGATTGCGCTCTGGGTAGGTCCCAACATCGAGTGCTTCCATATTGATAGAGTCCTGACCAGCGCCGCAGGCTCACAGCTGCCGGACATCCAGGGTTATACACTGAGGGAATATGGGTCCCGGGTGGGTGTCTTCCGACTAATGGAAGTGTTCGACCGATACGGGATCCGGGCCAGCGTACTCCTGAACGCCGAGGTGTGCGATAGACACCCGGCCATTATCAAAGACGGCAACAAAAGAAATTGGGAGTGGTTGGGACATGGTTTCAACAACAACCAGCGCTTGACCAGTTATCCGCCGGAGGAAGAACAACAGGTGATTCGGCAGGTGAAAGAGAAGATCACCGCGGCGGTGGGTAAATCTCCCAAGGGTTGGCTGGGACCCGGCCTTGCCGAATCGTTTAACACTCCGGATCACCTAGCTGCGGAAGGGTTCGAGTATGTGTGCGATTGGGGCATCGATGATCAGCCCGTTCCCATGCGGGTTCGCAGCGGCCGGATGGTGGCGGTTCCTTACCAGCAGGGTTTGAATGACATCACTGTGTTTGTCGGGCAGCACCACACGCCGGAGCAGTACTGTCAAATGGTATGCGATCAGTTCGATACCCTTTACAGGGAAGCCTCCCGGGGAGGAAGAGTGATGGCCTTACCTCTTCATCCCTACATCTCAGGGTTGGCTTTTCGTATCAAGTATCTTGATAAGGCCCTGGAGTATATCTGCTCCCACGATGGGGTGTGGCGCGCGACGGCAGGGGAGATCGCGGACTGGTATTATCAAAACTACTATAAAGATCCTGGACGTATGGATTCCCAGGTTTAGGTCAGTTCCGGGGCTGCGATGGAAACGCTGTCAGATGCCGTTTCCCGATGAGCCTTAGTTTGGGACCAGTCTCTTGTACCCTGAAAAGAGGTGTTCGGCTTTTGCCTGCAGCGCGGCCCGGGAGCGTTCCAGTGCTTCGGGTGTTGTCGCGTGCCGTTTGAGGGCTTCCCGTCCTGCCTTCCAGTGGCCGGATTCGTCCGGGAAAATATTTTCATAGACCTGCGCAATGTCCGCGTCGGGAGTTCCCTTCAATGCCTCCGCCGCTGCTTTGGCGGTTGCTGAGGCGGGACCTTCACCCCCCATGTGCAGGATAGAGAACAGGTGAACCGGGTCCAGGGTGTCAGCGGCATCATAGTCCTCCTGAAATATCGACTGCCAGCGTGAAGTTGGCTTGTAACCCTCGATACTCAACCCCCGCGCCCTGAGACAACCGTCCACCAGCTGAAAATGACGTGCCTCATCCGCCGCTTGCTGGGAGAGAAAAATTAGGTCTCTGGCCTCGAGGACCTCTGCCATTTTGACCACCACGTAGGCATGCATCTTTGCGCCTTCGCGTTCGCTCCAGACCCTTTCCTGAAGCCACGTGTTCAGGCGGTCGCCGGAGGGTTTGGTTGCCCAGAACTCCTGAGCCACTTTGTAGACCCGGTCATAAAAACTCTGGCTCAATGCGTCAATCTCGCGCCAGAGTTCCGCCATCTTTTGCTGGTCTGATTCCATACCCATGCCTTTTATTCCTCCTTGCGTGGATCGATTGTCTCTTCAGGCACCCACGCCGAACAGTTGCTTCCCGTTCTGATAAAGAATCTTTTGTTTTACGTCGTCCGACAGCGTCTGCGTCTTTCTCAGGAAGTGCAGGTTTTCCGGAAATTCGTTGTCCCAATGAGGGATGTCGGACGCATACACAAAATGCTCCGCTCCGAGGTAGTCGATGGTCTGAGGAAGCAAGGTTTCCCCGGCTTCCAGGCTGAAACAGATCGTGGATTCTCGCACCAAGTCGCTCGGCTTCTTCTTGAGCAGCGGCATTTCGAATTTTCCACGCTTTTCCCAATGCTCGTCGAGACGATCGAGATAATAGGGAAGCCACGTCGCTCCGATTTCAAGAAAGGCCAGCTTCAATCTGGGGAATCGAACGGGAACTCCCTGGCAGATGATGCTGGTGAACTGCATCATGATGGCCGCGGGAAAACCATAGGCGTGAACTTCCGCGAACGTAGATAGCCCGGAGGTTCCCACCTCGCGCGAGAAGTGCCGCGTGCCGTGAATCCCCAGCACGACCCCCAGTTCCTCCGCTTTCTTGTATATGGGGTCGTAACAGGTGTTGCCCAGAGCGAGGTGGAGTCCCGTGGGCAGGATCTCAAATCCCTTGAGACCGTCTTCCGTGACCGCGCGGTGCAGTTCCTCTGCCGCCGCCTCCGGGGAACGCATGGGAAGGGTGCCCACACAACTCACCCGGTTGGAAATCGTGTTGTACTCCTGGGCAAAGTGCTTGTTGCAGGCCTTTGCCACGGCAATTTGAAACGGTACTTCCTGAAGTTTGGCGACGTTTCCGGAGCCCGTGGGAAAACAAATGGCGGTTTCCATCTCTTCCTCGTCCATGAGTTGCAGCCAGGTGTTGACCTGTTGTTTGGCGTCGAGGTTGCGCCACTTGGGCCATCGGAATGTGTCGAAGAGGTTGTTGTCCCAAACCTCATCACCCGGCCACAGGGGAGTGCTACGCCGATCCCAAGGAGCTTCCAGGTGTTTGCGGATATCGCCTTGCCGTTCCAGGACATGCCCGTCTGTATCGATGACCCGTATATTTGCCATGATTCCCTCCCGTTTTGAGCCCGTGGTAATGATGGACTTTTACTTTGAGACATTGCCCTGTGTCAACAGATAGGATCGGTGGTGGCGGAACGGCTGGAAGCAAAAAAATTTCGTGACTCTTCCACGGTCAGTTGCTAATATAGCGCTTCTTTGTCCGTATCTTTCTCTTTTGGAAGGTCACCGTGAACCAAGCAACATTCCGGAGGGTCGTATGCCGCAAGTGAAACAAGAAAAAGGTAGGCGCATCGTGGTTCGTAGGTCCAGCATTCATGGCAAGGGAGTTTTTGCACTCCGGCGTATCCCGAAGCGGACCATTGTTATCGAGTACGCTGGCAAGCGTATCTCTCACAAGGAAGCGGACCGGCTCTTTGGGGAAGAGCAGGAGAATTCCCCACACACGATGCTTTTCACGGTCAATGACAAGATCGTAATCGACGCCACTCGAAACGGGAATTCCGCTCGTTGGATCAATCACTCCTGCACGCCGAACTGTGAGTCCATCGACAAAGAGGACCGCATATTCATCGAAACTTTGCGCCCCATTCGTCCCGGCGAGGAATTGACCTACGATTATAACCTGCAGCTAGGCGAGCGCCACACGAAGAAGGCCAAAGCAGCCCATCCTTGTTATTGCGGTACCCGCAACTGTCGCGGAACCATGGTGGGTGAAAGAGACTGAGGTCGCCTTCAGAGGATCTGACCGAAAGGACTACCCCGCCGTCGCGCCGCTTCTAGCGAGGGTGCCCCCATCCACGGGGATATCGATTCCAGTAATAAAGCTCGCGTTGGGTGATGCCAGGAAGAGAACCGCCTGGGCCGGGTCCGATACCTCGCTCCACCGGCCCAATGGAATGTGGTCCGGCGATCCCGTTTCCTTCCGGGGCCGCCCCTTTCCTCCGCTGGCCAGGGGAACTCCCACCGAAGACGGTGTCACACAGTTGACCCGGATCTTATGCGGCGCGAGTGCCAGGGCCAAACTCCGGGTCAAGTTCATGAGACCGCCCTTTGCCGTGGAGTAGGCCAGTACGTCGGGCCGGCCCCGATAACCGGTTGTGGATCGAATGTTGATGATGGATCCCCCCTGTTTTTGCTCCACCATCTTTTCCGCCACATAGCGGGTGCATAGCAAGGTGCCGGTCAGGATGATATCCAGGGTCCGATGCCAGTCCTCGAGGTTGAGGTCGAAAAGGGCCGTACGCGGTGAGATGGCCGCGCTGTTGACCAGGACATGAATGGCCTTGTACTCGGAGACCGCCGTGATGACCGCCCGTTGAACCTCTCCCGGTTTGGTCACATCCGCCGCAACCCCGATGGAACTTCCGCCTTGCTTGCGGATCTGATCCGCAACGGATTCTGCCTGGTCCTTGCGCTGGTCCAAACACACCACTTTGGCGCCGTTGGCCGCGAGGGTACGCGCAATCTCACTGCCGAGGTTGGGTCCCGTTCCGCTAACCATCGCGACCTGTCCGTCGAGTATCATAGGGCTCCCCCGCCTTTTCGTTCTGGCTTGACGATTTGTACTAGTGCAGTGTTGAAAGCCTCAATGGCTTCCCCAGGTTTTGATCTGGCTGAACCGGAAATCCTCAGGCTTGAAAAACTCCGCCACGTATTCGTCTGCCGGATGTTCCTTAATGCCCTGGACGGTATCCACCTGCACGATGCGTCCTTCACGCATCACCGCCATGCGGTCCGCGAGGTCGATACCATCGGCCACGTTATGGGTGACATAGATGGTGGTTAGCCGGTTCTGCTGATGAAAACTGCGGATCTCAGCCCTCATGGAGGCTCGGCTGTGGGGGTCGAGGTTGCTCAGGGGTTCATCCATGAGGAGAACCTTCGGAGCCGTCACCATGGCTCTCGCCATGGCCACCCGCTGTCTCTCGCCACCGGAAAGGGTGTCGGGTTTTCTTTGAAAGAGGGATTCGTGGATCTGCAGGCTCTGGGCGATGGAGCGGACGTGCTCGTGAATTTTTTCCTTTGCCCAACGCCTCACTCGCAGCGGAAAGCTGATGTTTGAATAGTAACGCTCATCGTAGACCTTCATATGCGGCCACAGGGCGAAGTGTTGAAAGATGATCTGTACGCCGCGCTGCCCGGCGGGAACGTCATTGACCGGCGTTCCGCCGATGTAGATGATTCCGTCGTCGGGCTCCTCAAGCCCAGCGATGAGCCGGAGTAGGGTGGTTTTGCCGCAACCGCTTTCCCCGATGATGACGAGGAGTTCCCCGGCCTGAACATTGAGACTGACCCCGTTAACCGCTTCTACCGAGTCAAAGCGCTTGGTCAGACTACGCAGGACAAGGTAATCCATGGTTTCGAAGCATAACAGAAAAGGGGGTCAAAAAAAACATGGCTACCGCCACCTTGGCCCCGCACGGAAATAGTATTCGATCCCTCGTGTCCATAACTGGCCTCACGATCAGAGAGCGGAGGTTGAGGCAGGCGGCCGTCGATGATGAGTGGCCTGCTCGTAAGAATAGGCGAGCTTGATCATGAGTCCATCGTCATAGGGGCGCCCCAGAAAACAGATGCCCGCGGGGAGGTTGTCGCGGGTATATCCCGCTGGCACCACGATGGAGGGCACGTAGACTAAAAATGTGTTTAAAGTGGGTGCCCCTTTTTGATCCACAAAGGGCGGGTTGACCCCGTCTTTGATGAGCGTCGGCTGGTGCTCCACCGCCTTGTGGACAATGGCATCGAGACGGTGGTCGGCCATGACCTTTAACAGGTTCCCCATGATTTCCTCTCGGGAAATAAGGTACTCATAGTGTTTCATGGGCTCGGGTGACGAGAGCCATCGGGAACGTGAGCGTTGATTGACTTTTGGAAAGTCAGGCGACCGGCTTGCTTCCTCCCGGGAACCGTAAGGAGCCTTCTTGCTCCTGCCGAAATAGACCTTGAAGGCCTCTTCGCCGCCCGACGGACTACCGGAGCGTTTGGTCAGCGCGTCCCGGACGTTCGGTATGACAATGGGATCCACCAGCTCCGCGCCGGCAGCTTTCAGCTCACCCAATGCCCGGTCAAAAATCTCCGTGACTTTTTTGAAGTCCTCCGAATCCGGTTCCGCGTTGGAACCTATGGATTCTCGCAGCACTCCGATGCGTGCGCCTTTGAGGCCGTTCTTGTCCAGAAACTCTGTGTAGGTGTCCGGGATATGTCCCACGCCCCTTGCCGTGATGGGATCCTCCGGGTCGTAACCAACCATGACATCCAGAAGCGTTGCCAGGTCTCTCACCGAACGGGCCATGGGACCCAGGGAACCGTGGATATCAGGCCAGCCGGCAAAAACGCCGCCTCGACTCACGAGACCGGCGGTGGGCCGCATACCCACAATGGAGTTCCACGTGGAGGGTCTGCGAATGGAGGCCAGTCCCTCTTGTCCCACACCCACCGTGCAAAAATTGGCGGACACGCTTGCGCCGGATCCGCCGGAGGAGCCTCCCACCGTTCGCTCGGGGTCATAGGGATTGCGCGTAGAGCCGAAAAGCGAGCCATGGGTGTCGCCGCCGCCCAATTCCCCCAACGTGGCCTTTGCCAGGATGATGGCTCCGGCTTTTTTAAGCTGCTCCGTCACGAAGGCATCTCGATCCGGGTAGTAGTCTTTGAAAAGTAAGGAACCGAGGGTCGTGGGCATCCCCTTGACGTCAAATTGGTCCTTCACGATCATGGGGATCCCGTGCAGCGGNNAGCGGGCCTACGGGCCCGGACCTCTCGAACTCCTTGTCCAGCCGTTCTGCTTCTTTGACGGCGTCGGCATTCAACGTAATGATGGCGTTGAGAGCGGGTCCTTTCTGATCGAAGGCTTCAATGCGGTCGAGATAGGCTTGAACCAGCGCGCGTGCCGTCAGTTGCTTGGAATCGAAAGCGGCTTTGATGTCATCAATGGTTGCTTCAAGGACGCCAAAGGAAACCTTACGGGCTAGAGGTTGCTTGCTCATGAAATCCTCCCTGAGTATGGACGGCACGTATACGGACTGACCGATTATTTCCCCCGCCGATCTGGGCCATCCTTTATGTCAATCATCAGGAAATGTCCAGCCCTGCGGACAGAGAACGGCAAAGCGCATGGCGCCAAGCGCAAAGCGTACCGTGCCCCGTGTTCGTGATCGTGGTCGATTCGAGGCTGGATCCTCAGCACGTGTTCCTCTCGTTTTGCCTTTTTCCTTTTAAATTTTTAATTGCTCATGTTTCGTGTCTTTGGGCGAGGCTCATGATTTGGAAAGAGGGAGGGCCCCAGGCAGTCACGGGGTGACTGCCTGGGGAGGGGTGCATGGCAGGGACTATGAAACGATGAGAGCTTCGCGGGCAAGGTTCATCTTGTCCAGCGCCTGATTGAGGAGCTTTTTTTGCATGGGGCCAAAGTGTTTTTTGACCGCTAGCCGCAAGAACATTGCGGATCGTCGCAGCAGACGTTGGGCCTCCGGGTGAAGGTTGCCACCATCCAGCACCTGGATCGCGTCTTCCAGTTCTACAATGGCAAGCTTGATCAGGGCGACGGACCGTTTGCGTCTGCGCAGCTGCAGGGCAGACTCCGCCGACGTTTCAGCGCTGCGAATGTTTTCCAGGGCGTTCAATACCCGGAGCAACCCTGCCACCGCCACGACGTGGGTCGCTTGAAGCTCGATCCCCACACCGTTGCCGTCGGTGCCTTGTAAAAACATGCCCGAGGGTGAGTTGTTAAACGCGTCACTGTTGTAGAAGTTAACTGCTTCTTCAATGGTTTCGATGGAGTGGTTATGAAAGAAGGGGCCGGTGTCCGCCGCTTCGATCAATGTCGGTGTATTAAACGTGCCCTCGGCGGGATTGCCGGGAAGACCGAATCCATTGTCCGGCGGGTTTTGCGCCAGGTTCAAATCCATGACCTGTTCGGTAATCAGGTCCGCTGGTTGGTCCGGCAGGTCTTCGACACCGGTATTGAAATTGAAATTGGTCCCGGTGGCATTGTTGGCACCGGCGTTTTCGTGACAGAGGGCGCATTTACCCGCAACTCCGTCCGCCGTGTTCGAAGTATTGAAGATCTCCTTACCCCTTTCGACGATGGGTGAGCGGAACGACATGGAACTCAGATCGATTTCATCCGACCGCCCCAGGGACAGTTGAAAGGCTTCCATGGCATCGAGCTCCTGGTCCGTGGGTAACCGGAAGTCGACGCCTGGCTGGCGGTCCAGGGTCCTCGGGAAGTGTTGAGTCACCGCTCCGGTTGCGAAGTCCCTGAGAGTCCCGTTGTTGGGTGCGCCGTCCCCGGACCATCCCGTCCTCTGGTCCGGCGGGATTGGGGTGCCGTCTGCACCTCCGGGGGCGGGAGTGAGTGATGTCCTTAACGCTAAGGTGTGGGGAACACCTCGCATGGTAAAGTCATTTTCAAGGTCCCCGAAACCATTCGTGTTTTCCAGGATAAGTCCCAACTGGCGCATCAACTCGGGTTTCTCGAAGTTTTCCCGCAAGGCCGGAACAAATTCCGCGACAAAGAGGGGATCATCGTCGGGAAGAGTGGCGATAAACTCCGGATCGATGGTGAAGTTGTTCTCCGATGGGTGGCAGGTGCCGCAAGTGCGGCCGTTGCCGTCGAAGGTCTCATTGAAAAAAAGATCCGCTCCTCTTTCAATCAGGGAATCGAATGGGGGATACAGTTTTTTCGCGTAGGCAACCGATGGACCGAGAAATTCAAGTGGAGAGTTGGATGAATCTTCCGGGACCATGAAGCGCCCTAGGCGGGCGCGGGTGTAGAGTCTCTGGAATAGCCCGGCGGAGCCGAACAGAATCCCATCCATGGTCGGGTCCTTGCCGGAATCCGTAACGGCCACCAGGTCTACTTCAAAGTCGTCGAACAAATCTCCGAGTGCAACGGAAAGAGTCGCTCGATTACCGCTCGGGTTTAAGGTGCCGATCCAGACGAGAAGATCTGCCGCATCCGGTGCCGCGCTATGTCCTGGACCCGGTTGGTTGTCGATCAGCCAGACGTCCGAGATGCGTTGGCTATCGAGACTCTGAACCTCAATGGTCGCATGACCTTTGATCAAGTCCAGTTTCGCTTGTCCGTGCGCCCGAGTGAAATTCTTGGAATAAGATTCCGACCAACCCAGAGGAATTACAACGTTGCGGTCACCGCCATTGGCTTCATGCCGAAAGACCCACTTAGCATAGGCTGTCTCAAGCCTCTTGGCGGCGCCTCGGTGAGCGAAAGCGGAGGCGGAATTTAGTTGAGGTCGTTCATCGTAGTGGTCACAGCCTGTAAACAGGCAGACCGTAAGTACAGTTACCAACCCGACCACCACGACCTTACAGAATCTATTCATGGTGATCCTCCTTAAAGCCACCGCATCAGGGATCTCTGTCTTTATGGAATCCCATCCGGGCTGATTCAGGCGCGGCGATGACTAACAAGGAGTAGTGGCAATCTCCGTGCCACAATTCGTCCAACGTACAAAAGTGTCCAGAATCACAAAAAATTTTGCGTAGTCGACTAATTTTTTGGGCTAAGAAGCCAGGGAGCAGATTTGCGACTCCATCTCACCTTGCGACTGGGCTCAGTAGACGCAAGATGAGCGGCAGCCCTTGAGTCAGGGGGATGGACGCTTCGCCATCCCTGTCAAAAAATTGGTAGTAATGCTATGCAAAAATGATGGCCCAACTTCGAAAAGGACGATCCTATTACAAACTGCTGGACACCGTGAGGAAACAGGGTTGCCCTATCTGCTCTCTGCTCATGCAAGATAGCCTGGGTTACCTGGACATGATGATGTACGAGAGGATCATGGACGTTCCCACCCGTTTTGAGTTGGTGAAGTCCTTTGGGCTTTGCAACCTCCATACCTGGCAGGTTTCAAAGCTCCCCGAAATTAGCTCGCCCCAGGTAGGCTTTGCCATTCTCGCATCCGATCTCTTGAAAAAATTTGAGCGTCTCGCGGATGACCGTCAAAATGGGGGGAAGCGGACCCTCAAGTCTGTATTCAAGAAAGCCAAACAGGCGATGCGTCCAAAGATGAAGCAAGGCGTCTGTCCCGTCTGCCTCCACGTGAGTAAATTCGAGTCCTACCATCTGAAGCAACTACTGGAGCAACTGCCGGAGGAAGAATTCTTGCGTACCTATGGAAAGTCCCAGGGAATCTGTTTGCCCCATTTTCTGCTAGCGGAAGAACATTTTTCCAGTCATCCTAACTTCCAGGCTCTGCTCGAAGTGCAAGCTGAAAAGGCGAGAGCTTTACGCGACAAACTTGACCGATTCATTGAAAAACAGGACTACCGTCATCCCGAAAAGGTTACACCCGAGGAGGCGATGGCGGGAAAGATCGCCATGGAGTTTCTCAATGGAAAACCCGGTGCTTTTGGCAGCGAAATAGAGAGAGGACCCGCGAGGCACGCAGGTGAGCGCTCTCGCCGCTAAAGCATGCCGCCAGATACAAGGCCTTCAGAAATATCCTCGGTGATGGTAGACAACTCACTATATTGCTCCTCATCCTTGAGCTGCGCCCTGTTGCTATATTTTTTAACCGTTTTACTTTTGCCTTTTTACTTTCTCTCTGCGGGTTCCCTGTCATGACGAAGTTCGACGTGATCGTTATCGGGGCGGGTCACAACGGTCTCGTCGCCGCGGCGTATCTTGCACGGGCCGGTCTGAAGGTTGTAGTGCTGGAAAGAAGGAATGTCGTGGGAGGAGCATGTGTCACCGAAGAGCTCTTGTCGGGATATCGGGTCTCCACAGCGTCCTACGTGTGCAGTCTGCTTGATTCCAGGATCATTGATGATCTGGAGCTGAGGCGATTCGGTTACAACATTTACCCCAAGGATCCGGCTTCCTTCACCCCGCTGCCAGACGGCAGGTCGCTGCTTTTCTGGCAGGACGAGAAAAAAACGCTTCAAGAGATAGCCAAGTTCTCGGAAGAGGATGCTCGCCGGTATCCCTCTTATGAAGGGATCATCAATCGCCTGGCGGTCTTCGCCGAATCCCAGTTCAGAGAGACCCCCGCCAATCTTTACCCACTGACTTTGGAGGATTGGAAGAGATGTTTTGCGCTTGGGGGCGGCCTTCTGCGTCTGGGTTGGGGAGATCTGACCTGCCTCGCAAAGGTCTTGCGGTCGAGTGTGCAGAGCTTCCTGGACGACTATTTTCAATCCGACGTTCTCAAGTCAACTCTTGCCACCGATGGTGTCATTGGATTCAACGGTGGACCTTCCGCACCTGGCTCCGCGTATGTGCTGTTGCACCACATGATGGGGGAAGTGGGTGGGAAGCGGGGGCTCTGGGGTTTTGTCAGAGGCGGTATGGGAGGCATCACCGAGGCGCTGAAACAATCCGCCGAGTCGCATGGGGTGGTGATTCGAAAAGATGCTCAAGTCGCCAGGATCAACGTCCATTCGGAAAAAGCGGGAGGCGTGGTGCTGAGCAATGGCGAAGAGCTGGCGGCGGAGACGATCATCTCCAACGCCGATCCCAAGCACACCTTTCTAACCTTGGTGGATCAAGGGGATCTGCCGACCTCATTTCGTTCCAGGATTGAAGGATTCAAGATGGAAGGTCATGTGATGAAAGTCAATTTGATCCTGGGAGAGTTGCCCAATTTTGTCGCATTCCCCGGGAGCGAAGCCGGGCCTCAACACAAAGGGACCATCCATATCTGTCCCAGCCTCGCCTATATGGAAGATGCGTGGCGGGACGCCCAGCAGGGAATCCCGTCCAACAGGCCCATGCTGGAGTGCTGCATCCCTACGACCTATGACGATTCGCTGGCTCCACCCGGGAATCATATCATGTCGATCTTTGTCCAATATGCCCCCTACCGGCTCAAGTCGGGGAGTTGGGACGAGCTCAGGGAAAGCTACGGGGATCGGGTCGTCGAAACATTGGCGGAATATGCTCCGAACATAAAAAAAGCGATCATTCACCGGCAGGTGTTGACTCCGCTGGATTTGGAAAGACAGTTCGGACTTACCCATGGCAACATCTTTCACGGGGATATGATCCTGAGCCAGCTGTTTTCCCTTCGCCCGCTCCGGGGATGGGCTCAGTATCGGACACCCATCCAAAATCTTTACCTATGCGGCTCGGGCACTCATCCCGGAGGCGGCGTCACGGGCCTGCCGGGTTACAACGCCGCAAGGGAAATCCTTTTGGACCTCAAGGCAAGAAAACAAAGTAAAAATTAAAAAGTAAAAATGAAAAAGCGGAAGAAAAGCCAAGTGCCAAGTGGCGAGTGTCGAGCGAAAAGCGCATAGCGCTAACGGAGAAAGACATTGGGCAGGGGGCAGCAGGCAGGAAACCGAAAACCGCTGACGACCCGCAATTGAACTATTACCCACGGAAGAAACTATCCTCGATCTTCAATCGTCAATCTTCGATCTCTCACCACCCAGCACTCGTAACTCAGTACTGAAAAATCACTTTGCTTTTTCCATCCGACTTCAGTAATGATCAGAGCACTGACTTGCCTCCGTGGTGGTGACCAGTTGGCGCATGTTCTTGCCCCCGGCGGTCCTTCACCATTGGGCAATCTGAAATGAGGTTTAACCAGTGAGTCGTTCGGAGCAGGGCGGGGGTGTCTACTCGCGCCAGAATTTTCTTTCCATATACGTTCCGGCGATGACCCTTGCAGTGGGTACGGGCATCGTAGTCCCCGCGCTGCCCGTGTATGCCAAGTCGTTCGACGTTTCATTTGAAGTCGCTTCGCTGGCGATCATTGTCCACCAGTTGGGCATCTCTCTATCGAGCTTTCCGATAGGGTTGCTCATCGACAGGATTGGTCGCCGCAAAGTCTTGCTCGCGGGTCCCGTGCTGCTCGCCGCCTCGGGTTTCCTTATCACCATCGCGCAATCGTTCCCGGAGTTGCTTGTCTATCGTTTCATCAGCGGAGTCGGGGAGCAGATGTGGCATCTGAGCCGGTTGGCGATCATTGCCGACACGGGAGCGGACCGCGAGCGGGGCCGTCAGATCACGACCATGACGGCCATGCAGAACGCAGGGCGGCTCTTTTCACCCGCCCTTGGTGGGTTGCTGGCGGGTTTCTGGGATATCCGAGCGCCCTTCATCGCCCATGCGGTCCTTTCACTCATTGCCATCATTCCAAGTTTTAAGCTGGTGCAGGAGTCCGCCCCCCATCTGGTCAAGAGAGCAGGCGCGCAATCCTCTCAACAAGAGGCCTCCCAGGCCGCAAGCTTTCGTGCGCTGCTGACCTATCAGGTGGTAATCTTTTTCATCGCTCAGTTTTTTGCGTCCCTTACCCGCGGTCCGATTTTTACCGGCCAGCTGAATTTTTATGGTGCGTATGTTTACGACCTCACACCGCAAACCATCGGGATTCTGGCGACGTCCGTCACTGCCATTGGCATTCCCATCACCATCGCTGCGGGTTACATCATGGACCGTTACGGCCGCAAGGCCACACTGGTGCCGGGCTTCACTCTTCTGGCGGCGGCCCTCGCGTTTCTTAGTTTCACGGATTACGTTGGCGCCACGATTCAGATGTTCGTCGTCGCGTATATCTGTGTCTACACGAGCAACGGGATTACCGGGGGGAACATGCAAACTCTGGGTTCAGATATCGCGCCGGAGAAGGCCCGGGGCAAGTTTTATGGTGTCTGGCAAACCATCGGGACCATCGGAGCACCGGGTGGCACATCAATGTTTGCCGTTCTTTCCGGCGGTGTGGGTTACTGGGCGGCGTTTGTTTTTCTGGGAGCCATGGCTGGCGGAACGGCCTTGCTCCTTGGGACTCAGGTGCGTGAAGTGGTACGCACCAAGTCACCGACGGCCTTGAAGTCGTAGCCCCGCTCATTGAAGACCAAGGATCGATTGTTACGGAACGATTGGCACCTAAGTGCCAAGTGCGAAAAATTTGATCTGCCGCCTAATGCTGACCGAGCGCCATCTTATTGATCGCACTATGCGCTTGGCTCTTTGCGCTTTGATTTTATGTTCGGTCCCAAGTTTATCAGGCTCTTCGGTGCGCCAGGGGTTTCTGTGTGTCCTGCACAAGGTTCATGACCACCATGGCCGCAAAAAAGCTCGTGGACATCACGCTAAATGCGACTGTGAAACTGTAGGCTTGGAACAGAAAGCCCGTCACAATGGCCCAGACAGGCGCCGATAGAAAGCCCAGAAAGAAATAGAGACTGAAGGCTGCGTCTTGATCCTCTTCCGTCACCGAGTCGGCCACCATGGCTTGGGTCAGGCTGCCGCGAGAATGGGTAACGGCTCCGAAGAAAATAACATTGAGCACGATTAGAATAGGGTTGGGTCCCTGCCAGGCCAGGCCAATGGCGGCCAACCCGGAGAGAAAGAGAGAGATCTGGGTCACTCGCTTGCGAGATCCACGATCCGACAGCCACCCAAACACCAGGGGCCCCGCCAGCCCTCCTAGTTGAAAGAGAAACAGCACCGTGATGGTAAAGGTCGTGGCGAATCCGAAATCCCGCTCCAGGTACAGAGGAAGGTAAGTCGGCATCACTTCACCGCGGCCCGCACCGCCCACGAGAAATACCAGCGCAATCAGCATGAAGTTCCGATTGCGCAGCAGCCTGAGATAGCTGGCCGTGCTGCGGGCGAGTTTGGCTTTTTTGGTTTCTCCCGTCTTTGTGGTGTCTCTCACCCGATCGCGAAAGAAGAAGTACGCGATGGCCATAAACACGCTCAGGATAGCGACGGTGAAAAACGTGTAGCGCCAACCGATGGCGAGCATCAAGGCCCCCCCGATCAGCGGTGCCATGATACTTCCCACCTGCGACAGACTGCTGTTCAGTGCCAGGACGGCGCCGCGGTTTTCACGGAAATAACTGGCCAGCAGGCTCGTACCCACCGGATGCATAGAGCTCGAGCCCGCGGCGGCGAGGCAACGTATCCCGAGAAAGCTCAGGAAGTTCCACGCGGTGCCGCTGAGAAACGTGCCGCATGCGTAGATGAGGCTTGTGATCCCCAGGAGCTGAAACCGTGGAACGAAGGGTGTCAGAAATCCGTAGCCCAGCTGTGCCCAGTTATTGAATATGCTTCGTCCGGCCGTGAGAAGGCTCAGCTGCAGCGGCCCAAATCCCATCTCCCGGGCAATGGTGGGATACATGACGAACACGATCTGGTTCTGAAAGTGGTTCATCATATGGTTGATGTTGTTCAACCACAGGACGATTTGTTTCTCCCGATTGCTGATGGTGAGTGTTTGACCCGCTACCCCCGCAGCGCTGACGGTGCCGGATGTGGTTCCCTTCTCCATGGTTTCTCCTCAGAGCCTTTTATGGTTTGGTCACCGCAAAGACTTTTTCCGCAGTGATGGGTAAAGAGGTAATTCTCACGCCCACGGCGTCTTCAATGGCGTTGACGATGGCCGGTGCCGTGGGTACGTTCGCCACCTCTCCGATGGGTAGGCTGTTATAGGGGCCCGGTCCGCCGGGAACCGTTTCCATCACGGCGGTCTTGAGCGGCGGGATATCCTGAATGTTGGGAATCTTGTAGTCGCCGAAGTTCGTCGTCAACACCTTGCCCTCGTCAAACATAACGTGTTCCGTCAGGGCATACCCCAATCCGAACACAACCCCACCCTCGATCTGGCCCTGGTGTCCGAGCGGGTTTATGACTTTCCCCGTGGTGTGAGCGGAGACAAACTGTCTTAGCTTGATCTGGCCTGTTTCGGGGTCCACCTCCACCTCCGCGATCTGTGCCGCGATAGTGGCATGATGAGTTTTTTGAGATTGCTTGTAATAACCCTGAGCTTCGATGGGAGATCCTTTGGCCCGTACCAGCTCCGCAAAGGTCATACGGCGTTTGCTGCGCTGGTGGACGACTTTTTCATCCGCCAGGGAGAGCTCCGTCGGGCTTGCCTTGAGGGTATCACCGGCGATGGCGAAGAGCTCCTCTTTGGCTTTCAAGGCGGCTTCGTACGCGGCGTTACCGTATACCCTCGTGGCCCTGCTGCCACCCACGCCTCCATCGCTCGGAACCGTGCTCGTGTCCATGTGAACAAACTTGAGCCGGTCCGTGGAAGTCTTGAGCTCTTCAGCCACCACACCGCAGATCACCGTATAACTGCCGGCCCCTTGGTCCACCACCGGGGAAGACACGGTAATGGTGCCGTCTTCTGCTATTTTGATAAAGACGTTGCCCTCGCCGCCTCCCGGCCCCCACTCCGCAAACGCTATGCCGCGACCGACGTTCTTCGCCTTCGGCCTCTGGTAGCCCGAAAGGGACAGGGCCTTGTCGAGAGCCTCGACACCTTTGATATGGGACATGGTCTCTCCCATGGGGGAGACGTCGCCATCACGAAGGAGGTTTTTGCGCCTGAAATCCGCGGGGTCCATTCCGAGTTTGCGGGCCACAATATCCATCTGGCTCTCGTTGGCAAAGAATCCCTGGGGATCCCCGGGTGCCCGCATGTGACCGCAGGGGACCTTGTTCGTATAGACCATTTTTTCTTCAATCTTACAGTTGGCGATCCTGTACGGGCCGGCACAGCTCATGGGACCCCGGAGGTATCCCGCGGGCTTCATGGAGCCGTAGGCACCGCTGTCAAAGACGAACTCCATGTGATGCGCCACGATGGTGCCGTCCCTTTTTACCCCTGTTTTGACCTTGATCACTGAGGCATGGCGCGGGTTGCCGGCGGACAGTTCTTCATCGTAGTCCATGACCACCTTCACCGGCGCTCCGCTCTTCAAGGAAAGGAAATACCCCACGGGTATATTCATGAAACCGCCCTTGCCGCCAAAGTCGCCGCCGATATGAACCGGATGAAAAACCAGTTTTTCCTGAGGGATCCCCACCGAGTTGGAGAGTTGCCGCCGCACGGCGAAAGGGGTCTTGCAGCACGCCCAGATCTCCGCGCCGCCGGAAGCATCCGCTTTGACCACACAGGCGTGGGGTTCAATGTAAGACTGATGAACCACCTGTGTTTGAAATGTATTCTCCACGATCTCGTCCGCCTGCTGAAATCCGGCATCCACGTCGCCGTTCCCCCAGCAGAAATAGCCGAATAGATTGCTCGCGGATTCCAGGGGGCTCGGTAGCCCCTTGTAAGACAGAACATCCGGATGGATGAGCGGAGCCGTTGGCTTCAAGGCCTCCAGCGAATCGAGCACCGGCTCCAGTTCTTCGTATTCTACATCAATGAGCTCCAGGGCCTGATCGGCCGCCTCTTCGGTCTCGGCTGCCACGGCGGCCACTTTATCCCCGACAAATCGAACCACATCGTTTGCCAAGATCGGCGTGTCGTAAATTTGTCTTCCGATGAGAAGCCCGGCAACATCCTGCCCCGTGATAACCGATTTGACTCCGGGAACCTGGGCTGCGCGGCTTGCGTCGATTCGCTTGATGCGGCCATAGGGAATCGGACTGCGGAGAATTTTCCCCCACAGGGTGTTGGGAAGTGCCACGTCTGCGCTGTAGACGGCACTACCGGTAACTTTCTCAATCCCCTCAACTCGTGGTGTCGGCCTTCCAACCACCTGCGCCATTTAGCTACCTCCTGATTTGAAAACAAAAATTGATCTATCGATTTCTAGACCACAATGGACCCCGTTGTCCAGCGCTGTGAAGAATTTTGAGCGCGAAGGGATCAAGAGTGGGGGTGAGTAAAACGTTTTCGAATGGGAGGGCGGTCAAGTCGACGTTGATCCGAGTCGTGGCATGACGTCTCCGGCAAACCTTTCCATGGAGTCAAGAACCATTTCCTGTGTCATGCTGCCCATGTTCATCCAGCAAAGGATGTGGTTCGCTCCGGTGTCCCGCGCGAGACTTTGAATTTCCTCGACGGCTCCGTCGACGTCAAACAACACTGCGTGTTCTTTGCAGATGCGCTCGTAGGTGATTCCTTCCCAGGCGGGACGGCGGAGTTTTTCGGGGTCCAGACCGCGGCGTATCCACCAGTCTCGGTAATCGTAACGAACCTTTCGAATCACGTCATAGTAATCGAGGATCCCGCGTTCCGCGCGTTCTCTAGCTTTTGACGTGGTCTCTGCAACGTGAACGGGTGCTAACAGGCCCAGTTCCCCGTCGGACCGGTTGCGCCCCTGTTTTTCAAGGCACTCCCAGTAGTAGGCGGCGGATTGCTTGACTCTGTCGCGGGTCAGAGTGTGGACCGGTAGTAACAGGTTGAGCCCGAGCCGTGCCGCAAGCTCGATGCCGTCAGGCGAGCCGGTGGCGGTATATATAGGTGGCGGTGGATCTTGAACCGGGCGCGGGTTGGGCATCACCTCGGGGATCCGATAAAACCGCCCCTCGTGTTCCAACACGTCTCTCGTCCAGGCCGCTCGAATCACTTCTACGCTTTCCTCTATCATCTCGCGGCCTTTTCCCTGTTCCACGCCAAATCCCTCGTAGACCCTGGAGTGAAAGTGGCCCATACCGATGGCGAAGTCCATGCGCCCATGGGAGAGGAGGTCGATCATGGCCGCCTGCTCGGCCAGTTGCAGGGGGTGGTGGACGGGAAGAATGTTCACGGCGACTCCCATCCGCAACCTTTGCGTTCGCTGCGTAACGGCGCCAAGGACGGGGTAGGGAGCGGCGAATACGGAAAACTCCGGCTGAAAGTGAAGCTCTGAGATCCAGATGCCATGGTATCCCAGTTTATCCGCCCGCTCGGCCTGGGTTAGAAAATCCTCCAAACGCTTTACCGGCAAGGCACCTGAGGGACACTGCACTTCGGTAAACAAGCTGAACTTCATGGTCATCTCCCTTGATGGGTGTGCCAGATACTAACCGCTCAAGAGCGCTCTCGCAACCTTGAGCGTTCATTATCGTTTGCCAGTTCGAATCATTGGCACCTCGCACTCGGGGACAAGCCCTTCCGGTCGAGGGCAATAGGCTAGTACCTTGAGGTGGACTTCAAATGAAATGAAAATAACCCAGTGTGCGAAGAGGCGCGAAGGGATTGTGCTGATTTCAAAAATGTCATTGTTGCATTTCGCTCGATGCCCTCGCCCTACACGGCTTGCCCCCTCGAGCGCTGCGGACTCGCGATGGTTCCGTGGATCATGATCAAAACTTGCTTGAGAGGGGTGCTCGCGAACACGATCACGAACACGGTTCACGGTGGGCTCTTTGCCCGAGTTGTCTTTTAACTTTTTACTTGTTTCAGCTTTGCGCTCTGCGCTTTGCTGCTCCGGCTCAGTCCTCGTCTCACTGCCTACTGCTCCCTGC
>JABAOE010001967.1_pt5 | contig 63483 bp, 57 predicted proteins | sample 7062141 | NCBI WGS metagenome assembly JABAOE01 (sample SAMN14538627, study PRJNA623070) | marine sediment metagenome | biome: marine biome [ENVO:00000428]; feature: marine pelagic biome [ENVO:01000023]; material: deep marine sediment [ENVO:00002113] | place: India: Gulf of Khambhat ... | reverse complement strand
GGTGGGTGTCGTCTGGAACGTGGAAAATTCAGCGGGAGCCTTCATCCTGTGGACCTTGTTCGCTATCGGCTGGCTGTTTATTGTCATCACTTCTTTCATGATCAATCACTTCGATCTATTTGGTACGCGGCAGGTATTTCTTCACCTGCTGGGGCGGGAGTATACGCCTCTCCAGTTCAAGACCATCGGATTTTACAAGTACGTCAGGCATCCTCTGATGGTGGGGTGGCTGGTCCCCTTTTGGTCCACCCCCAACATGACGGTAGGTCATTTGGTGTTCGCTCTGGGCACAACGGTTTATATCCTCATCGCCATTCAGGTGGAGGAGAGAGATCTGGTGCGATTTCACGGTGACTCTTATGAGAACTACCGGCGTCAAGTCTCTATGTTAGTCCCGTTCAGAAAAAAGAGCACATAGGGGAACCGAGGCTTGTCTAATGATGAACAGGATTGACCACAAATACGAAATGGACTCACACAAAAGGAGTTGCCATGAGTGATTTGAGCGGAAAAAAAGCGCGGGCATTGGGAATCAACCATGTAGTTTTGGAAGTGGGGGACCTGGACGAAGCCCTCAAATTCTACGGCGCCATATTCGAATTTACATTACGCGGAAAGAGCGAGCGGAACGCCTTTATCGATCTCGGGGATCAGTTCATCCAGTTGAGCTTGGGAAAGACGCAAGAAGCCGACGACAAGCGTCATTTCGGTTTCGTTGTGGATAATAGAGAACCCGTGGCTGCGGCTTTGGAAAAACTGGGTGTTAAACGGCTCGATCAGCGGCTAAACTTTCGCGACCCGTGGGGGAACCGCATCGAAGTCGTGCCCTATGACGACATACAGTTTACGAAGTCGCCTGGTGTGCTCAAAGGTATGGGGGTCGGAGGAATCAAGAAGACCTCCAACGCCATTGATGAGCTAAAGAAAAAGGGCATGTCCGCGTAACCGCGGATTTCACGCTTGGGCTTTAACCTGTAGCCTTTCGCCGCGTTCTTCGAGGCGGTAAAAATTTTTCGCGTTTGAGTGCAGTAGGGCGTGTTTATGGTCCTCCGAAAGTTTTGACGCTGCTCGGATTTCTTCGAGTTCTTGCCTGCAATACTCTGTATTGACCTCGTGGGGAAAGTCCGAGGAGAAGACGAACGGTTCACTCCCCACGATTCGAATGGCGTCCGGCAACATGGGCTCGGTCCCCTCGCACCCCACAAAGATTCTTCCGGCCTTGATGTGCCTAATAATATAGTCGCTCACTTTTTCTCCGGCTTCCAGCTGCAAGTAAGCGCCGTTCGGGTCATAGGGGATATGGGTTTCCCAACCACGATCAAACCGTTCCAGGCATGTCATTAGCCACAATACCCCTGCCTCCATGAATCCGATTCGCAGGCGGGAAAACTTGTCAAGAATCGCATTGAATACGATTCCGGCAAAGGCAATCATCTGTCCAAAGGGATGCCCCAAGGCATTGATGGGTGCGTAGGGTGAAAGGTAGTCCATTCCCAGACCCTCGTGGGCTCCGCCGTGGATGGCGAGACAACAACCCAAGCGGTCCGCTTCGGCGTAAATGGGCCAATACTCTTTGTCGCCCAGGTGCCCCTTGAGTCCCATGGAAGGGATCATGGCGCCGACGAAACCCTACTCTTCAACCACCCGACGTAATTCTTTCACGGCTTCGTCGGGCACTTGCATCGGGATGAGGCCGACCCCCAAAAACCGTTCGTCCTTGTGGACGTAGGTGTGATACAGCCAATCGTTGTAAGCCCGTGCGACATCGATGCAGAATTCATGGTTGATGATTTTTCCGATGGCCAGTCCACCTGTGGTGTACAGAACGGCGCGTTCGATGCCCGTGTCGTTCATGAACTCAAGCCATTGGTCCGGGTTTACCTGACGAAAGGCCCCGGGCAGGGAGAGGTTGAGTCGAGCTGAGTGTAAATGGTCCAAGGGTGGGAAGAGGCGCCGTCCTCGTAGCCTCCCGCGTTGATACGGTTCGGGCATGAAATCTAAGATGGCATCCCAATCTTCCATGACGTGACCATCACCATCGATAATCGGTATATTCTCCGATCCCATATTGCCTCCCTTGCGGTCGCATTGACCGCCTAAAACGGAAAACAGGTTTTTAGTGTTCCTGGGGACGTGTTGCGAGGACTCGAGACTTGATGTGTTCGCCGGCGGTGACCGGCGGGTACTTGGGGGGGCGCTCGGAACTCCGACAGGGCTCCAGACAGGAAATTACGGCCTCTCTGTTGGGACTGTAGAAGAACGCCACAGAAAAGCGGTGACGCTGCTGGGCGTCTCCTTGCGGGACAACCACACGGTGCGGGGATGAGCGAAACTGACCGTTGGTCCAACGTTCCATCAGATCGCCGGTGTTGATGATGGCCGCCCCCTTTTTGGCCGTCGCCGGGAGCCACGTCCCGTCCGCATACTGAATTTCCAGTCCATTTTCGACGTCGGTAAAAAGCAGGGTGATGCCACCAAAATCGGTATGGGCTCCCGCACGAAGCTGTCCGGTTTCAACCGTTTCCTGGACGGGTGGATAGTGGAGCATGCGGACGGACCCTTCGGCATGATCGTGAGAGGAAGCAAAATAATCTTCAGGAAGACCGAGAGACAGTGCGACGGCACACATGAACTTGTACGCCGCTTTGGATGCGGCCTGATGAAAAGCTAACACGGCCTCGCGAAAACGCGGTGGATCTCCCGGCCACAAATCAGCGTCGGCATCATGGGGCACCGCGTGAAAGAGTTCTTTGAGATCAGCAAAGTGTTCATCCAGGGACTGACCCCCAATGCCCTCGTACCCATGGCGGCTGGATCCCCCCTCGCGTCGCTTGACAGCATCCTTGTCTCTCTGCGAGAGGGCGAAGAATCCTCGCGACTGGTCAAACAGGTCATTCAACAGAGATTCCGGGATCCCATGATTCGTAAGGTATAGAAACCCGAAGGACTCGAGCGCACCTCGTAGAGTGAGGGCGGTTGAATTGCGCTTTGAGGGATCATCCGACCAAATGCCCTCAAAATCGACTACGGGAATATTTCTCTTTACTGCGGTCATCCAAGTTTACACTAGGTAAGGTCCCTGCTAATGTCAAGAAACAGCGAAGGAGGCACTCATGGGTTGAGCCATGGGATCAGGCTGCTGCTGAAAACGTGCTGAATGAACCTAGAGGACTCCGTTTGACTTGAAATCGGACCCGTCGAAGATTTCAGGATCCAAATTGGGAAGCAAAAAAAGGGGGCGATTCCGCCCCCCGCAATGATGATCAGAGATAAAACCAACTCATCTTTGAACGTGCTATTTTTTCTTTTTCTTGCTGCGGCGCGATCTCTTTCGGTAAGAGCGGTGGCATTGGCTGCAGGCGGATCTGACGGCGTCATATTCCAATTTGACCAATTGCGTATCCTTGGCAGCAGCGGCAGCGGACAGGTTATTGGCTGAGGTTTTTGCCCACCCGATATTGTCGTTAAAACCGGTCCAGTCCGACCAAATGGATTTGAGGGCCCTGGAATCCTTGGCTGTGCTGCCTTTGGGAAACAGGGCGGCTACCTTGTCCATATTGGCAATGAGTTTTTTCGACTGGGATTGAATGGCCGCGTAGTCCTTTTCTTTGACTGCGGTACGGAGGGCCCTGGAGATCTTATTGTTGCTCTTCATTAACTTTTTTCTTTCCTTAACCGTCTCCTCTTGGGCCAGGGACAATGGTGCTCCGGAAATCAAGAACAACCCTGCGAAAAGGACAAATAAAATGGTTCGAGGATTCATAGCTTACTCCTTTCTCGTAATGAGGGCATGAAGACCCAAACTTGCTTTTCCTCCGTCATGGCCTGATGGAAGTCCAGGTCATGGAGTAGTTCAGGTGACCGTTTAGTCCAAAAGGATGACTGACCCAGAGATATACTGTAGAGGTCTCCGGCTTGTCAAGGGGCCCCAAATTTTTTGGGCTGGAACCGATTGTTTGTGAAGATTCGAGTGGTTGACGGGGCTAATCCATCAACCGATATCGCAAAATGCAGTAGAAGGCGGCGAATCCATCCTTCCAGGTGATCTTCTTGCCCTCTTTGTAGGTGCGGCCATAGTAGGATATCGGCACCTCAAAAATTCGGCACCCTAGCTTGGCGAGCTTCACCGTGACTTCCGGCTCAAAGCCGAAGCGATTGGATTTGATTTGAATACTTTTCAGAATTTCTGCGCGGAAGGCCTTGTAGCCAACCTCCATGTCGGAGAGGTTGAGATTCGTAAGGATGTTGGAGAAAAGCGTAAGCATCTGGTTGCCCACGTAATGCCAAAAAAAAAGGACCCGGTGGGGTCCTCCCCCATAGAAACGGGTACCATACACGACGTCCGCGTCTCCCGCCTCGATGGGCTCCAGCAACTTGGGGTAGTCCTGTGGGTTGTATTCCAGATCGGCGTCTTGGACGATGACCACATCCCCTGTCACGTGCTCCAGACCCGTCCGTATGGCGGCTCCCTTTCCCTCATTGACGGATTTAAGGATTACTTTGACCTCATTGCGGGGGTCACGATTCTGATTTGCATCACTTTCTAAGGTGGCGAGAATGCCCCGGGTACCGTCCTTTGAACCATCATCGATGATGATAATCTCCTTGGGTACGTCCACCCGCTGCACCCGTCGGACCGCCTCCCTGAGTGTTTTTTCCTCGTTGTAAACAGGAACCAAGACAGAGAGCTTCACTGCTCAAACTCGTGCTTTTTTAGTTCGCGAATGAAGGCGGACAGGTTCGCATCGCTGTTGACGATCTCGTTGATTTTGTTTTGAAACTCGGCCGCCGCCCGCTCCAGCGGCGTGGTATCAATACGAAGGCCCAGCCATTGGGTAAGTTTGAGCACCAGCGCCAAGGCACCGCGAGGGTTCGGGGAAGGAGGCAGATAGTGGGGTAGCGCCGCCCAGAGGCTGAGGTTAGGCATGGAGGATCGGCGGAACAGATCTCCCAAAACACCGATAATACCGGTGGGTCCCTGGTAACGTGAGGGGATGAGGTCCAGGTCCTGCATGGTTTTCTTTTCAGTGCCAAATCCTGTCAGGGGTACGGGCCGGGTATACAGCACTTCATCGAGATAGGCGCCGAGGGTTATGATCATTTCCGCGTTCCACTCTCGGGCGAGGGAAAGAAAAAGTTCCGAAAAACCCTTCCAGCGGAGATTAGGTTCCGGTCCGGTGCCAAATACGAAGTCCTTTTCGATGCCCATGCCGGAGCCGTAATAAAAGTCATAGGACGGCCAATGAATTTGACGCTGGGAACCTTCAACCAGCCGAACCTGGGGGCGTTGAATGGAATAGTCGTAGAAGTCTTCACCGTCGATGCTGGCAAACTTCGATGCGATGAGTTGTTCGGTGAGATAACGAACCGCGGTGCTCGCGGCCACCCCGGCGTCGCTCCAACCCGTGAACGCGACCACCAGAACGGGGCGTTTCATGGTCGGCCGATTGTCGTACTGGACAGCGTCCATTAAGTTATTAGTACCATAATCCCGGCAGCTTACGCTACAAAAAGATGCGTGAAATTCAGTCAGATAACCCGTTAAAATCATGGCGGTTTTTAGCTGTTCTCTGCCACCGGTTGGGTTCGTCGGCCGGTAGCCGGACCCAAACCAAGATGTCTCTATGCCGTTGCGTTCCCCGGCCCAGACGACGTTGCTCCACATGTAACGCAACAAGCCCTGCCCGACCCAACAGGCTTTTGGTGCCTGCCGACGATCTATCTCCGATGGATCAATTCGCCTTGGAAGCGATAATACGCCCTGCTACAATTAACCCGCCAAATCCGAAACCGAGTTGATTCGCATTCTTCGAGGATCTTTTTCACCCTATGGATCAGAACTGGACCCAGAAGCTGCCCTTCTACGATAACCGCGTGCTTTTCGGCCAAGAGGCGACGCCCGGCATCATCGCATGTGAATTGGAGGGTCAGGATCGAGTTAGGATTTATTCCCGCCAGGGAGATAAGGTCTCCTCAGAATCTCAGACTTTCCAACCGATCCTGCTCATTGAAGATGAAAAATGGATGAAGGGATGGAAAGGGGAGCTCCAACTGGAAACCCTTGAGGGGAGCGCGCCGTTAAAACACCTCCTCCGATTCTCCGATTTGAAGGTCCTGGATTCCGCCAAATCGCATCTCCAAAAGAAAACCGGCAAGGGAGTCTCTGCTCCGGATGCGCCTTATCTCTATTTTGGGGACCCGGTTCATCTCTACCTTCTCACTTCCGGTAAGACGCACTTCCTTGAGATGGCCTTTGGCAAGCTTCGGCGCATGCAGTTGGATATCGAGACGTACTGCGCACCAGGCTTTGAGTTTCCCAACGCGGAACGGGAATCCGATCGCGTTACCGCCATTGCCCTCTCCGATTCCACCGGGTGGGAAAAATTGATCTCGGGAAAAGATTTGGATGAAGCGGAAATGCTCTCCGAAATGGTCAAGACCGTACAGGAAAGAGATCCCGACGTCATCGAAGGCCACAACTTTTTCCGTTTCGATCTGGAATACCTCGAGGCCAGGGCTCGCCGGCACGGAGTGAAATTGAAGCTAGGCAGGGACGGAAGCGTCGTAAGCGGCCATCCCTCGAGGATGCAGATTGCTGAAAGGTCGATTACGTACCGAAAGTATGAGATTTTCGGACGTCACATTATCGACACCTGGATTCTGGCACAGCATTTCGACGTGGCAACGCGAGAGCTTTCCGGGTACGGGCTGAAGGAGATTGCCCGTCACTTTGGCATCGCTAGTTCGGATCGAACCTATGTCCCCGGGGACAAAGTCAGCTGGTATTTCGATCACGATCCCGACACCCTTTTTCGCTATGCCCTGGACGATGTGCGGGAGACCCGGGCCATTTCCGAGCTGCTGTCTCCAAGCTATTTTGTGGAAGCGCAGGTATTTCCTTATAGCTACCAGAACGTTGCCCTGAGGGGGAACGCAACCAAGATCAACTCTTTATTCCTGCGTGAGTATTTACACCGGCGTCACTCCATTCCTAGACCCGACGGCGGGCAGGCTGTGGTGGGTGGCTACACGGACATCGAATACCAGGGGGTGGCCAATAACGTTCTCCATTGCGATGTGACTTCGTTGTATCCCTCCATCATGCTCGCCTATGATTTTTCCCCAAAAAAGGACGAGCTCAAGGTTTTTCCAAGTCTGCTGAGCGATCTCCGGGATTTCAGGATTAGCGCAAAGCAGATGGCCCGGGAGGCCAAGACGAAAGAGACGGAGATCTATTTTTCCAGCCTGCAATCCACGTTCAAGATTTTGATCAATTCATTTTACGGGTATTTGGGCTTTTCTATGGGCCATTTTAATGATTTTGAAGCCGCCAATCAGGTGACCGCCAAGGGACGGGAACTGATCCAATCGGCGGTGGCCCTGCTCAAAAAAAAGGGAGCGCAGATCATCGAGATCGACACGGATGGAATTTATTTTGTTCCTCCCAAAGGAGTCAAAACGCAGGACGACGAAGACAAGCTCATTCAAAATCTGGCGGATTCTCTCCCGAAGGGGATCGATCTGGAGTTGGATGGCCGTTATCCTGCCATGTTCAGTTACAAGATGAAAAACTACGCTCTCCTGGATGAAAAGGGGCGGCTCGTGATCAAAGGATCGGGGCTTCGATCCAGGGGGATGGAGCTCTTTCAGCGACAGTGGCTGGAAGAAATGTTGTTGTTACTTTTGCGGGGCGAAAAGGATAAAATTCCCGGTCTCTATGATCAGTATCTTGACGATCTCGAACAGCATCGCATGGATATCTCATTGCTCATGAAGACCGAGTCCCTACAGGATTCTCTGGATAACTACCAGGCAAAAGTCAAAGCAAAGAAGCGGAATGCCGCGGCGGCCTACGAATTGGCCCTAAGTTCCCAGCGTCCCTACCAGCCCGGAGATCAGATCTCGTACTATGTCACAGGGAAAGCGGCCAAGGTGAAAATCAATGAAAACTCCAAACTGGCTGCCCAGTGGGACCCGGCCAATCCAGACGAGAACGTGGCGCACTACAAGGCCAAGCTCAAAGAGCTTTACGAAAAATTTAAACCTCTCGTTGAATAGATGTGTTCGTGTGTCGTGTTCGTGCCAGGTATTAAAATCGTTGAATTCACGAGTTATGACTTTAATATTCCCGCCAAGGCGCCGCCAGAGGGCGGATCAGCCTCAGGCTGAGCCAAGGATGCAAAGAAAAAACGTTCCAATTCCTTCCGAACTTGGCATGCTTTGCGTCTTTGCGAGAGTTATCTTTTCCCGAAAATGAGGGTAATTAGACCATGAGTGAGCGGGTGGCATTAATTACGGGAGGGGCGCGTGGAATAGGGCGGGCCGTCGCCCTGGACCTCGCTGACAAAGGATGGTGGGTGGCTCTGTGCTACCGGTCCAGCCAGGCGGACGCTGAGGAAGTCACCCAGGCGATACAAAAGAAAGGTTCCAGGGCCCTTGCCATCCAGTGCGATGTGTCTCGACCTGATGCGGCGGAGTCCCTGATTCAACGGGTGGAAGACAGCTGGGGCCGCATCGATGCCCTCATCAACTGCGCGGGACCATACCACCGCGTTAATTTGCTGGATGAAACCGTTGAAGGCTGGCACTCCATGTTCGATAACAACTTGCACCCGGTGTTTTACTTAAGCCGCGTCGTGGCCAAGGGCATGACCGAACGTCAATGGGGAAGAATCGTTTGCTTCAGCATGGCCAATGCGGATCAGCTGATTGCGCAACCGCAGCTCACGGCGCACTATATAGCGAAAGTCGGCCTGCTGGTGATGACCCGGTCTCTGGCACGGGTGTTGGCGCCGCACGGCATCACCGTCAACGCGATATCTCCGGGTTTCATCGATTCCGGCAGCGCGCCCAAGGAGGAGCTGGAAGCCATGGCCAAGAGGATTCCGGCGGGTTACCTTGGATCCGTCGATGATGCGGTGTCCGCGGTCCGTTTCCTCCTTTCCGAAGAGGCGAGGTATGTGAACGGTACGAATATCCACCTGAGCGGTGCCTGGGGAATTTGAGCAATCGATGGTCCTGGATCATTTGTCCGTTCTATTAGGCGTCTAATCCGATCGGGTTGAACGTGCCCTCCTTCCGCGAACCCAACACGTTGGATCGTGTGATTAACCGAATCTTCGGACTGCTGGTGAGTGGGGGATTGGGCCTGTCTCATAACTATCTGCTCATGGTCCGTGGTAGAAGGAGCGGTCGTTTGTACAGGACACCGGTCAATCTGTTAATAACCGATGGGCGGATGTTTCTCGTCGCTCCGAGGGGTGAAACCCAATGGGTGCGCAATGCAAGATCCAGCGGTGAACTCTGGTTGAAAAAAGGTAAAAGAGAGAAGCATTTTCAGATCCGCGAGTTGGCGGACGCAGATAAACCTGAGATCCTCAAACTTTACCTGGATCGATTTCGGACAACCGTTCAACGTTATTTCTCTGTTCAGGCCGGAACTGAGGTGCAATCTTTTGTAGAGGTCGCGTCCGAATACCCCGTTTTCGAGTTGGAGTCCGCGGGGAACAAAAATTAACTGAAACCAATTTCAAGAGCTTAAATTGTTTCAATAGGAGATTGAGTTATGCCAACGATCATTGCAAAACCATCCATCATTTCGGCCCCAGGGAACAAGCCCAAGGTCATTGAAGAGTACGTTGGGAGAGTCAATTCGAAGACGGAGGCGCTGAGCATCGCACGCATGAAGAGTCCCTCCGGGTGGGTCGAGCCGGGGCAGCGGCCGGAATTCGACGAATACACGGTCGTGCTTCGTGGCATGCTCGAAATAAAGACTGAAAAAGAGACCCTTCAGGTGAAAGAGGGTTCGGCGGTCATCGTACATGGCGGCGAGTGGGTTCAGTACAGCAGCCCCGGGCCGGAAGGGGCGGAATACGTCGCGATTTGTCACCCGGCCTTTTCCATGGAAACGGTTCACCGCGACGAGTAGTCACAAAAACTCTTTGCGGGTTGCGCAATTGGTGTTATTCTCAGCCAATCAAAGTTCAATGCGAGGTGGTTTCTCCCGAGCAATGACCTGCATGAAACAACAACGGGGTGAACGTTGCTATGACTAAGAAAAACTTTATCATCGATGTCCATCATCACTGGATGCCCCAGGAGCATTATCATAGGCCGGAGCCATTTGTCCGCAAGGGCGAAAAAGTCCAATGGAGCAAGGGGCGTTTTCGAATCCTTCGTAAAGGGGTACAGCTCTTTTCCCCGCCGCCCATGACCGCGAGCATGGAGGATCAGATCAAATCCATGGATCGGGCGGGAGTGGATCAGGCTGCGTTGCACGTGGGTGTGTGGCTGGATTGGGTGAATATCAAAGCGGCCCGTACCATTAACGATGCCATGGCAGAAACCGCCCGGCGGCATAAGGGGCGTATCGTTACCGTTGCCCATGTTCCGCCTCTCGCGTCGGCGGCTCGCGGTGAGCTCAAACGTGCGGTGGTCAATCTCGGTTTCAAAGCCGTGGCGATGAACACCCATATCAACGGTATCCTCATGGACGACCGGCGGCTTTACCCATTTTACAAAGCGGTGTCAGACATGAATGTGCCCATTCTCGTCCATCCCGCGGGTGAGCTTCCCATGGCCCATCCCCACGGCATGGAGCAGTTCAATCTGACTCGCAACCTGGGACGTGCCATGGATACCACCATTAACATGTCCCGGTTGATGCTGAGTGGCACATTGGATCGGTTTCCCAAACTACGCTTCGTTTTTTCTCACATGGGTGGAGCATTCTTCGCTCTCAAGAACCGCCTGAACCCTTCCTTTTGGGACAATCGGTCCAAGGGCTTTTTCGATCGTTACCGGAAGAGGATATTCATCGATACCGCACCGCCCTTTTGGGTCCCCGACGAGGTGCGCTTTGCGGTGGAGACCATGGGGGAGGGACAGGTGCTGCTGGGGAGCGATTTCCCGACGGTGGGGTTCCTCAAGGACTCAGTGGCCATTATCGAAAAGTCGAGGCTTTCGCCGAAGGTAAGAAGAAAGCTCCTCGGAGATAACGCGCGCAGGCTGTTTCGCTAACACGACATCGAGCGGAGCCATTGCGCGCAGGTATGTTTTGGCTGCGGTCTATTTGTAAATGGAACCGTATTCGGAATCGGTAAAAGACACGAAGTCAATTTCCTCCTGTCGCACAAAGCCTGTTTTTTTAATCTTGCCGTTCAGGCAGAGATCGACCACGGCGGCTACGGACCGCGCCGTCGCGATTTGAATGGCCGTCCAGTGGATGCCGTCCACCGTTCCGTGAGGGATCACCTTCGTGTAGGTGTCCTGCCGTAGTGAGCCGTCGGTTCTGCCCACCACGGATATCAACATGACGACCCGGTCCCTTTCCGTCGTGGGAACGGCGGATTCAAGGATGTGCTTCAGGATCTCACGGTATTCGTTGAGTTGAAGATCCACCATGAGGAATTTCATCAGGTCTCGATGCCCCAGGTAGCGAAGCGTCTTGTAATTGAGCTCTTTGACTTTGCCTTCGAGGCTTCTGGCGAGGGTTCCCAACCCGCCTGAAGTATTGAAGGCTTCATACTCCACGTCCTCGATGCTGACCCTTTCGTAACCTTCGAGAGGCTGGACGGAGCGAAGCTTGCCGTCAATAATCGCCTCGCAGGGGTTGCCGTATTCGTTGATCAAGCCGTCGGTGCTCCAGGTCAGGTTGTACTTGAGGGCGTTGGTGGGGTTCTCGGGCAAAGCGCCCACGCGGATGGAAACGCTGTTTACGGGATGGTAGCGTTTGACCATATCGTAGGCGATAATCTGAGTGGCGCCGGGGGCCAGGCCGCAATGGGGGATCATGCTTTTTGCGGCGCCCTGGGCAATGCGCTCGATGGCCTTTCCGGAGGCGACGTCTTCGGACAGGTCGCAGTAGGCCACATTCGTCTCGGCGGCTGCCTGGGCTATCTTTTCGTTGCAGTAATAAGGGCAGCAGGAGATGATCAGCTCCTTGCCTTTGAGGGCGCGTCTCAAGTCCTTTGCCTGGTTAATATCAAGCCGTTCGTAGGCGCCTTTGGGGCCTGCCGACTCCTTCGCTCTATCTTTATCAAGATCATAAACGGTCACCTGATATTTCTTCTGGAGCAGCCGGGTCGTAAGTTTCCCAATCTTTCCCGCGCCGATCAGAGCGATCTGTTTACGGCTTTTTTTCGTTCTTGCCATGGAGTTCAGTCCACGTTGTCAATCTGGGCTTTTTGCAGCTTTCCCGAATAATCGATGTAAATGGATTTCCACTCGGTGAAGATGTCGTAAACGGTGGTCCCCGCTTCGCGGTGACCGTTGCCTGTGTTCTTCACACCCCCGAAGGGAAGGTGCACCTCCGCCCCGATGGTGGGCCCGTTGATGTAGGTAATGCCCGCTTGAAGGTCTCTCATGGCCCGAAACGCTCGCCCTACATCTTTGGTATAGATGGAGCTGGACAGGCCGTAGCAGGTTCCGTTCAACACCTCCACGGCCTCTTCAAAGCCTTTCACCTCGATGACGGAAATCACCGGGCCGAAAATTTCCTCCTGGGCGATGCGCATGTCGGGCTTGACCCGATCGAAGACGGTGGGAAGATAAAAAAATCCGTTGGCCAGTTTCCCTTTCTGGCTCGTTTCTCCTCCCGTCAATAGCCTCGCGCCTTCCTTTTTGCCGATTTCAACGTAGCGGTGAACCTTGTCACGGGCCGCCTGGTTTATGAGCGGGCCCATTTCTACTTTTTTGTCCAGCCCGTCGCCGATCCTTAACTTTTCCGCGGCGGCGACGAGTCGTTTCGTCATTTCCTCTTTGACCTCACGGTGAACAATCAGACGGCTGGTGGCCGTACACCTCTGCCCGGTGGTTCCGAATGCGCCCCACAGCGCACCCTCCAGTGCCAGATCCAGGTCGGCGTCCTCCATGACAATCTGGGCATTCTTACCTCCCAGCTCCAGAGAGATCCGCTTGAGGTCTTTGCCGCACGATGACGCGACTTCGCGTCCGACTTCGGCGGATCCGGTAAATGAAATGAGCTGAACGTCTTTGTGACGTACCAATGCCGCCCCGGTTTCTTCTCCGGTTCCGTGGACGAGGTTTACAACTCCGGGAGGAGCGCCCGCCTCTTCCAGGATCTGGTAGAGTTTGACGGCCGTTGCCGGAGTGTCTTCCGCAGGTTTGAGTACGACTGTGTTGCCGCAGAGAATGGCCGGAAAAAGCTTCCATGTAGGTATGGCCATGGGAAAATTCCAGGGGGTAATCAATCCACAGACTCCCACCGGCACCCGCACGGACATGGCAAACTTGTCCGGCAACTCGGAGGGGGTGGTCTCCCCGAATAGGCGCCGCCCTTCGCCCGCCGTGTAAAAAGCGGTATCGATTCCTTCCTGGACATCGCCCCGGGTTTCCGTGAGGACCTTTCCCATTTCCCGGGTCATGGTTTTGGCAATGTCCTCCTTCTGCTCGCGCATGATCTCGCCGACCTTTTGCAAAATCTCTCCCCGTTTTGGCGCAGGCATCAGGCTCCATTTGGGCAGGGCTTTTTTTGCCGCCGTCACCGCCCGATGTATATCGTCGCCGCTGGAGAGGGGAAATACCCCAATGAGATCTTTTTGGTTGGCCGGGCTGCGGTTCTCAAAGGTCTTGCGTGATTTCGCTTCGACCCAGTGCCCGTCGATGTAATTCTTAAATTGTTTTGCCATGGTTACCCACCTCGCTTTTAAGGTGTGTATTAGGATGTTAAATTATCCGCCTGCGCAGAATGCCACGGGCGTATTACCGCGGCTGAATGCGCGGGACGGACCCTCCGGAGCTTTACTAGCGCCCGGCCTACGCAGCCGAAACGGCAGCTTCGGCGGAGTAGGCAAGGAGGGTGCTTTGGCGGATTCCGCCGATCAAAACATTAAGGATACGCAAAAAGACTCCTTATGTGGCTTCATTTTAAGCCCTCGGGTGGCTAAAGGCAAAGAAATTAGCTCTGCCTTTGCGATAGAACAGCACGTTAAAGCCGTGGAGTCGTTCTTAACCTGTCCCATTCACGCAAAACGAATTTGCTGTCTTTGAAACGGGAGTTGACATAAAATGGATCCCGTAGGTTCCCCTCATGGTCAGTAGCATTGTTGAGTTGTCCGGTCATATTGTTGACTCGCTGATTCTTCCCAAAGTGTTGGACCTGATCACCAACCTGGGTGGGGAATTCGACATTCTCGAGGTGCAGGTAGGCCACCGGCGAAATGACCGGAGCTACGCCAAGATCTCCATCGAGGCGCGAAACCGCGACCTCCTGGACCGCATTCTAGCTAGCATCAAAGAACATGGCGCCCTCCCCGTGGAGGAAGAAAAGGATCCCGTCCAGTTGGTACCGGCCCCCATGGACGGTGTCTTCCCGGAAAAATTCTACGCGACGACGAATCTTCAGACCCAGGTGCGCTTCAATGATCGATGGATTGACGTCGAGTCTCCTGAGATGGATTGCGGTATCCGGGTGGATCGAACTCGCGGGCGTGCCGAGACCCTTCCTATCCACAGGGTCAAAAAAGGAGATGCGATCGTCGTGGGACATCGAGGCGTGAAGGTCCTTCCCGTCGAGCGTCAGGTCTCCCGGGAAGTCTTCGAGTTCATGTCCAGTCCCGTATCCACGGAGAGACCCAAAGGTCTTCTGATCCGTGAGATTGCCGAGTCCATGAAAAAAATCCAGAGAGAAGGTGGAAAGGTTCTGGTGGTTGCGGGACCGGGTCTCGTTCATACGGGTGCCTCTTCGTATATCGCCAGGATGATTGATGGGGGCTACATTCACGTGCTGTTTGCAGGCAATGGCTTGGCCGTTCATGACATTGAATCCGCACTCTACGGAACTTCATTGGGAGTCTACCTAGATAAGAAGATCCGCGCCGCGGAAGGTCACGAGCATCACCTGTGGGCCATCAACCGGATCCGCAGGGCGGGTGGCATTCGGAAGGCGGTCGAGCAGGGTGTACTCACCCGGGGAATTCTCTACAGTTGTGTGAAGAACGGGGTGGACTTTCTCCTGGCGGGATCCATTCGAGATGACGGTCCTCTGCCGGATGTCGTGACCGACACCCTCAAGGCTCAAGAGCTCATGCGGGAGAAGGCCCGGGGTGTCAATCTCGCATTGATGATGGCCACCACCCTCCATGCCATCGCAACCGGGAATTTGCTGCCAGCCAGTGTCAAGACCGTCTGCGTGGACATCAATCCCGCAGTGGTCACAAAGTTGACGGACCGCGGGACGTTTCAGGCCATCGGACTCGTTACGGACGTGGAGTCGTTTCTTAGAGAGCTGTGCCACTACCTGGGTGAAGAAAAATTGACCGTATCGAAGAAGACCAAGAGCCAAACCAGAAAGACAAAAAACAAAAGAAAAGTTTGACCGACTGGCTTGAATTCAATCGTTTCGAGTTAATGGAGCCTTACCATGCGACTGTTGATGTGTCCTCCCATATACTATGGCATCGAGTACGAAATTAACCCCTGGATGAGACGCAATGAACCCAGTGATCCTGAAGTGGCCAAGGAGCAGTGGCGAATGCTTTCGCGACTTCTTCAAGATGAGATGGACGTCGATGTAACGTTGGCCGAGCCGATTCCGGGCCTGCCCGATATGGTGTTCACCGCTAACGCCGGGCTGGTGTGGGAAGAGACCTTTATCCCGAGCAAATTTCGCCATGAAGTGAGAAGGGGCGAGGTGGCTCACTACGAGGAGTGGTTCCAGGTGAGAGGATACGACATCGTTCACCTTCCAGGGGATGATTTTTTCGAAGGGGAGGGAGATATCCTATTTTGCGGGGATCGATTTTATGCGGGATACCTGATCCGGTCAGAGATACACCCGCATGAAAAAATCGCGGAGATCCTTCAGCATGAGGTGTTATCTCTTGAGCTAACCAACAAGTGGTTTTACCACCTGGATACCTGTTTCTGCCCTTTGGGTGGGAACCGGGCAATGTATTACCCGGGTGCATTTGATTCCTACGGCGTCAAAGTCATCGAAAGCCATATCTCCACGCTCGTTCCTGTGCCGGAGGCGGAGGCCATGAGATTTGCCTGCAACGCCATCGTGGACGGCAGCAACATCGTGATGAATGACGGTTGTCCGGAAGTGAAGAGCAGCCTGGAAAAATTGGGCTTCACCGTCTATCAGACACCCTTGAGTGAATTTATCAAAGCCGGCGGTAGCGCAAAGTGCCTGGCATTGAAAGTGCCGCATTACGAGGACACGGACTAAGTCGCCAGGGGAATTTTTAAGAGTCCGTCGGTGTCGAGATCAGCGACGGATCGAGCCACATTTGCGCCAGGCCCACCCGAAGTATGCCGCCTAAGGTTTTTCCCTCTCTGTCCTTGGATCCCCGTACTCGTTTCGGATCCAGCTCACAGCGTCGTCCCTGCTCAGAATCTCACCGTTGAGTTGTCCCTCTTCCACCTGTTTGAGAATTTTTTGAAATATGGGGCCCGGTGAAAACCCCATGGCGATGAGATCCTTGCCTCTGAGAAGAGGGGCAGGACGGATTTCCTCCTCGTCGAGCTCGGACAGTTTTTGTTTACAGAAATCGTAGTACTGCAAGTCCCCGTTTGCCGAAAGGGCGTCGATGCGGCATAGCTCCAGCAACTCCTCGATGGATTCCTCGCGCAGAAACCTCTTTAGAGTGCTAAGACGCATTTTGGGGGCCTGGGTGTATCTCAGATGGTTTTTCACCAGGAACGCTACCTTTTCCCAAACCGTGCGACTTCGCTTGAGCCGCTTGAGTATTTCCACAGCCATCTCCGCGCCTCTCTCCGTATGGCCGTAAAAGGTGATTTTGGAATCTCGCCGCTCGAAGCAAGGGGGCTTGGCAATGTCGTGGAATAGGCAACCGTAGGCGAGGGACTCGGTGGGAGAGGCGAGATGACCCAGTAGCCTCATGGTATGGGTAAACACGTCGCCTTCCGGATGGTACTCCGGACTCTGCTCGACGCCTTTTAACGCCACCACCTCGGGGATGAGGGCTGATAGCAACCCCGTTTGGTCGAGGAGCTCAAAGCCTTTCCGCGCCCCACCTTCGGTGAGTACCCGGGTGATTTCCTCGCCGATTCTCTCCCATGCGACCTGGACGATTGACGGGGCCTGACTCTGGATGGCGCGAAGTGTATCCGCTTCGATGGTAAAGTCCAGGCCCGCCGCGAAACGAATGGCCCTCACCATGCGCAGGCGATCTTCTTCGAATCTGCGTTTGGGATCTCCGATGGCGCGTACCACGCGTCGCTTGAGGTCCTTCTCACCCCCTACAAGGTCGATAATCCGGTTTTCATAAGTGTCAAAAAGCATCCCATTGATGGTAAAGTCCCGCCGCATGATGTCTTCTTCCAGGGTGCCGAAGCGAACGTGGCTGGGATGGCGCCCGTCCAGGTACGGTCCGTCATGCCGGAAGGTGGTTACGGCAAAGGACTCGCCATCAACGACCACGAGGACCACACCAAACTGGGTCCCCAGAGGAATGGTTTGAGGAAATAGGCCTTGGACCACATTGGGCTGCGCATCTGTCGCGATGTCGTAGTCCTTGGGGGGCTTTCCCAAAAGGGCGTCACGCACGCAACCGCCGGCCAGGAAGGCTTGGTGCTTCCGGTCTCGCAGGCGCTTTATGATTGTCAGTGCCTTTTCCTTTTCGGACACGCATTGCTCCTATGAGCCATATTTTAGAAGAGAGTTCAGAGATGCAAAAGAGGGGAGGATGGAAACAGGGGAAAGTTACTGAATGGCGGATTCACCGTTGGAGATGTACTCGTGGATCTTCCCCTGAAGCTCCTGGAAGGTGAAGGGCTTGACGATGTAGTCGTTGCACCCGGCTTCAAGGCAGCTTTTTAAATCCGGCTCCCTAAATAGAACCGTTGCGGCCAGGATGGGGATGTTCTGCGTCTCCGGATTAGAGCGGATCGCACGGGTGGCGGCCTTTCCATCCATTTCCGGCATCATGATATCCATAAGAATGAGGCTGGGCTTTTCCTCTAAAGCCTTTTTTACCCCCTCTTTGCCGTGTTTTGCCGGAATTACAGAATACCCCATCATCTCCACCTGGAAGGTGAGCACTTCCAGCATATCGGGGTGATCTTCCACAACAAGGACTTTTCTCACGAGGGCTCCTTTCGCGCCTCCATTCGGCCAGACAGTGTGGGACTGCCCTGTCAGGTATTGTACCTAATCTGACCGACTAATTCCAAATGATTCCAAGATCTTATCTCACTTTTTCTAGATTTGCAACCATCACGATGATGAGCCGCTCAGGGTGCAGATGGGCCCGGGCGACCCGTCTTACATCCTCCTGGGTGACCTGGCGGATCAGTTGAGGGTAGTGCTCGGGGTAATCCAGACCCAAATTCAGGTATTCCACCTGGGCGAGGAATCTGGCGATCTGTTGGTTTGTAAGTAGCCGGAGCGGAAAACTACCGATGAGATAGGTTTTTGCGGATTCGAGCTCTTCTTCCGTGACGAGATCATTCCGGATACGCCGGATCTCGTCCAGCGCGACTCCCATCGCTTCGTCGGCGCTTTCATTTTTCGTTTGCATGCTGACCTGAAAGGTCCCCTGATGCTTGTGGGCCGAAAATGAAGCTCGCACTGAATAGGCGAGGCCGCGCTCATTGCGAATGGCATCCGGCAGCCTCGCCGATAGCCCACCGCCTCCTAGGATGTATGCCATCACGCTGACGGAATAGTAGTCCGGGTGGCTTCGGCGTATGCCCTGATGGCCCATGATAATGTTAGCCTGGGTCAAGTCTTTGTTGATCTGGATCAATTCAGCGGCGGATGAGCTGGCCGGAGCTTGGGGTTCCTGGGAAAACGATGATGGTTCCCAAGATCTAAAAACACGGTTCAATTTCTCTTTGAGCTCCTTTTGGGAGACGTCTCCTACCACCGCAAGGATAGATCGGCTGGGGCGATAAAACGCTTTGTAGAACTTTAGCAGTTCCGGACGAGTGATTTTCTTAACCGTTTTCTCGGTTCCCTCCACGGTTCGGCCATAGGGACTGTTAGGGAAGAGGGCGGCTCTGAAGTTGTCTCGCGCGATGGCACGAGGTCTTTCTCCCTTTGCTTTGATGGATGCAAGTATCGATTTTTTTTGCCGCTGGACTTCCTCTTCGGGGAAGTTGGCCTGGGTCAGGATCTCTGCCAGGAGCTCAAGGCCCTTATCGAGGTCCTTCTTGAGTAGACTCAAGCTCACCGTTGCCACATCACGGCTCGCGTCGGTGCTCAAACGGGCACCAATAAAATCCACCGCCTCGCTTATCTCCACTGCAGTCTTCCGGGTTGTCCCAAAGGTCAGTAGGTCGGAGACAAGGTTGGCCAGACCTTCCGCACCGTTTGGGTCGTAGCGGGATCCGGCCTTGACGAGCAGGTGAAAACTGATGATGGGTAGGGAATTTTGTTCGGAAGTGATCAGAACCAGACCGTTGTCGAGTACGACCTTCTGGGGTAAAAGGGACGCGCGGGAAATCCCAGCAAGGGCTATGCTGGAAACGAAACAAATGCAAAGAATCGCCAATCGCTTCACTGCGATGCCCCTTCGGTGGGTATGAGTGTCCCCACGGTGCGTCGGACCCTAACCAGATACTTTTGTGCCACCCGCAAAATGTCCGCGGCGGAAATCCTTTCTATTTCATCCAGATAATGATCCATGTATTTGCGTCCCACCGAGAGCTCGTAGCGTCCAATTCGCATGCCCTGCCCAAAAATACGGTCTTGGCGAAAGACGATGTCCGAGACGGTTTGGTTTTTAGCCTTGCGAAGCTCCCGATCCCCCACGGGTTCGGATTTGATCTGCTCAATGAGCCTGTCGATGGCGGATTCCAACTCGGTACCGCTTTTCCCCGGCATGGCCTGCGCTGTGATGTAAAATAGCGTTGGATCGATGCTGAGCCCGTGATAGTCCGCACTTGCGTTTCGGGCTATTCGCTGTTTGTAAACGAGCTCTTGAAAGAACCGCGAGCTGCGGCCGCCTGCAAGGATGACCGTTAGCAAATCCAGGGCATAGCCGTCTGGATTTCTTAGGGTCGGTACGTGGTAGTACATCAAGAGATAGGGTAACTTTGCCTCCTTTCTTAGCGTTACCCTGCGTTCGCCCCGCTGTGGAACCTCTTTAATCGTAACCGGCGGTGGTTCGGGTCCTCTGGGGATCCGGCCAAAGGTCGCCTTGATCTTCGCGAGCATTTGCTTGGATTCAAAGTCCCCTACGACCACGACAAAGGCATTGTTTGGAGAATAATAGTTTCGATAGTAACTCTTGAGGTCCTCAACGGTAAGGCCTCTCAAATCCTGCATCCAGCCGATCACGGGGCGGCGGTAGGGGTGGACCATGTAGGCGGCGGCACCAGTCACTTCGGCCAGTGCGCTGGTAGGGTTGTCCTCTGTACGAAGTCTCCGCTCTTCCATCACCACTGCTTTTTCCCTTTCGAAGTATTCGCCATCCATACGGGCGTTCACCATCCGGTCAGCTTCCAGCTCAATCGCAATTCCGATCTTCTCGCGGCTCATGGTCGCAAAATAAACCGTAGTATCCTGGGAGGTGAAAGCGTTGTAGCGGCCACCGTTTTTTGCGATGATCCGCGAGTGTTCCTCCGGTTCGATCTTTGCCGTTCCCTTGAACATCATATGCTCGAGAAAATGGGAGAGACCGCTCTTGCCATCGGTCTCATTTCTCGAACCGACCCGGTACCAGACCTGGAGGGTAACGGCAGGGCTCTTATGGTTTTCCAGGAGAAACACCTTGAGTCCGTTATCAAGGGTAAACTCCTCAACCTTGAACGACTGGGCATTGAGTGTGGGGGAGAAAAAGAATTGGAGGATGAGTATGAAACAGAGTGCGATCCGTCGCATCTCTTTGTGAGATAAAGGAAAAGGGGGGAGATTGCAAGTGAACCAGATTATAAGGAGAATGATTACAGGGGTTGAAGGTGACCCTTGGATGGGGCAAGAAATAAGACGGGGATTTGGTGATGGAAAAAGGCAAGACGAGCAAAGGGTCTAGAACACAGAATAATGGTTTACCCGGGGTGCCGTTGACGTTGGACGGGTGGAGCATCCTGCACCAGATGTTTCGCATTCACTGGGCTGATTGGAAGGAACTCGGAGCCCAAGAGCAACAAAAGGTTGTCGAGGAAACCGGCCCGGTGTTGCAAAAGATGGAGCAGGGGAAAGACGGCCAATCGGCCTTCTATTCTTTGGTAGGGCACAAGGGAGACCTCATGGCGTTTCACTTTCGCCGGTCCTTCGAGGAACTCAACACTGCGGAATTGGAGTTGGCAAACACTTCATTGGCCCGGTTCCTAGAGCCCACGACGTCCTATCTATCCGTGTTGGAGCTTGGTCTTTATCAGAGGACCGGAGATTTTTACGGCGAGCTTAATTATCGTGGAATTCAGCCGGGGTCCCCGGAATGGAGCCAGGCTGTGGAGGCCGAGCTGGAGCAGCAGCGTAAGGCCATGGGACCGCGTCTCTGGCCGAAGATTCCCCCGCGGCGACATCTCTGTTTCTATCCGATGGGCAGAAAAAGGGGTGAGAGCAAAAACTGGTTTCAAGTGTCCATGAAGGACCGCCAGCGGATGCTCGCCGAGCACGGCATGGTGGGACGGAGGTACGCAGGCAAGATCACCCAGATCATCTCCGGGTCCATGGGCTTCGATGATTGGGAGTGGGGCGTCGATCTATTTGCCGATGATCCTCTTGAGTTTAAAAAGATCGTTTACGAGATGCGTTTCGATGAGGCCAGTGCAATCTACGCGCTTTTCGGTCCTTTTTATGTAGGACTCCGGGTACCCGCCGCCGAGTTGAGCACCTACCTGCATGGAAAAGTGCCTTCCTTCGCTTCCGAGTCGTCCCCGAAATAATCCGGTAGCGGTTACTTCATTCTGTTCTTGGGATCCAGGATGTCCCTCAAGGTATTTCCCAAAAAGTTGAAGGACAGAATAGTCAAGAAAATGGCCGTGGCGGGAAAAAAGATAACGTGGGGGTAAGTGCGCATGGCTCGCCATCCATCCTGAGCCAGGGTGCCCCAGCTGGTCCCCCAATTGCCATACGGGTCATTGATCCCCAATCCGATAAAGCTCAGAGTTGATTCCGCCAGGATCACGCCTGGAATCATAAAAGTCAGGGTCACGAGTATGGGTCCCATGATGTTGGGCAGGATGTGCCTGAGGATGATCCGGTGATGACTCGCACCGATGGCCCTTGCCCCCTCGACATACACCGATTCTTTGATCTGCAGGACCTCACCTCTGGTAATCCGGGCAAACCGCACCCAGGTGACAAGCCCGAGGGAGACCAAAAGACCGACTACGTTGCGCCCCAGGACCAGAGACAACAGGATAAACACCAACAGATCGGGCAGACTGTAGAAGATATCGACGATCCGCATGAGAAAGTTGTCCACCCAGGGCCTCGCGTATCCCGACACGAGGCCGTATGCGGTACCAATGATCAACGCAAGAAAGGTCGTACCAACCCCCACGGTGAGAGAGACCCTCGCTCCATAAAGGATTCGCGTCAGCAGATCTCTACCCAGACCATCGGTTCCCATCCAGTGGCTCAGGCTTGGACGCTGAAGGATCTGCGCTTCGTTTAGGCCTCCTGGACTATAGGGGGAGAGGAACGAAACCAGAGAGCTACTCACCACGACGAGTAGGATGAAGGCGAGGCTACCGAGCGCCGTATGGTTCTGTCGTAACCGCTTCCAGACTTCTCCTATGACTCCGTTCAATGGCATGCTCGGCCCTCTCAGCGGTTTTTGATCCTCGGGTCGGTGACAGAATATAGTAGATCGACGGCTAGATTCGCCGCTACCAAAATTGCGCTGTATACCAGGGTGACTCCCATAATCATGGGGTAGTCCCGATCCGTTACCGCCGTGATGAAAAATCTTCCCATCCCCGGAATGGCGAAGACAAACTCCACCACGAATGAGCCCGTCACGAGAACCGCCAGGAGGGGACCCATGACGGTCAGGATAGGATTGATGGAGTTTCGCATGGCGTGCTTAAACAGGACGGCGCTTTCTCTCAAACCCTTGGCGCGAGCCGTACGGATGTAGTCTTCCCCCAGCGTTTCGATCAGGGTGGACCTGAGGAGATAGGCCAGATAAGCAGCGGGGGCCGCACCGAGAGTAACGGTGGGTAACACCATGCTGTCAGGGGAGCCCCATCGACCCGCCTGGAACCATCCAAGTTGAAGAGAAAAGAACCAGATGAGAAGGGCGCCAAGAATAAAATTAGGAAGGGAGATGCCGAGGGTCGCTAAGAACAAACACCAGCGGTCCGCCCAGGAGTTGTGAAAGTAGGCCGCCAGGAGTCCCGTGGGGAGAGAAACCAAGACGGCAAATCCCAGGGCCAGGAGACCCAGTAGCGCGGATACGGGGAGAGTAGAGCGCACAATGTCCGCCACGGTCCGATGGAGATATTTGTACGAGGGCCCAAGATCCCCACGTGCCAGACCTTTGAGATAGAGGAGGTACTGGTTCCACAGCGGCTGATCCAGATGGTATTTCGCCTGCAGGTTGGCCATCACCTGGGGGGGCAAGCGCTGTTCGCGGTCGAAGGGTCCTCCGGGGGTGATGTGCATCAGGACGAATGTTAATGTGGCCACCGCCCAAAGAACGGCGAGGCCGTGGGTGAGACGTCTGGCTAGGAAACGACCCATGGGGCTACGTCGAAGGCTCCGAGGGCCGAACTTCTCGAAGCATGAGACGTGCCATGGAATTGAACTCCAGACCCGTAAACCGAGGGCTTAGAACCGTCGCCTCGGTGGTAACAAAGAGCGGCACGATGGGCACATCGATTTCGCATAGAATTCGCTGTGCTTTATTGTAAAGCTCAATCCTTTTCTTGGGGTTTAGCTCCCGTGCAGCCTGCTCAATCAACCGGTCGTACTCTGGGTTTTTCCAGCGCGTGTTATTGTTGCCGCTGTTTGAGGTGAACAGGTTCATGAAATTGTTGGGATCGGGGTAATCGGCGCCCCATCCCAGACGAAACACGGGAGGCGGGTCCCGCTGCAGCCTGCTGAGATAGACCTTCCACTCCTGGTTTTCCAGCCGGACCAACACTCCAAGGTTCTTTTTCCACATGCCCTGGATGGCTTCCGCCACCGTTTTGTGGGTTTCGTCGGTGTTGTATCCCAGAGCGACTTCAGGGAAACCTTCGCCGTTGGGATAGCCCGCTTCGGCAAGGAGTCTCCTGGCCTCGCCGGGATCATAGGCAAGACCGATCTCCTTACTGTACGCAAGCATGCCCGGGGGAATCCATGATTTCGTGGGCTGCTCTCCGCCATGCAGGATCTTGGGAAACACGCTCCCGTCGATGGCCAAGGCAAAGGCTCGCCTCACCCGTGCGTCGTCGAAGGGTTTCCGGTTGGTGGCGAAGCCGTAATAGTATCCTCTCAGCTGCGGCACGACTCGATATCCCGGACGCGAGGCTATGCGCCGTTTTTCGAAGATGGGGATACTCTTGTTATCGATGAAATCGAGCTGGTCTCTCTCGTACATAGCGAGGGCCGTGGAAGTTTCATTGACCATGGCCATATGGACCCGGTCGATGGCCGGCTTGCCTAGGTAAAAACTGGGGTTGGCCTTGAGCTGGATTTCGTTTTCATGCTCCCAGGTATCAAGCAGAAAAGGACCGTTGGTGACGATATTCTCTGGTTCCGTCCAGCGTTCGCCGTGTTTCTCCACCACGTCCTGCCGTTGTGGAAAAGTTACCTCAAACGTCGTAATGGCGAGGAAATATGAGGCGGGATACTTTAGCTGAACCTCTAGAGTGCGGTCACTGACCGCTCGTACTCCCACTTGAGTTGCGTCCGAGATCTTGCCCTGGTTGAACTCCTCTGCGTTTACGATGTCGAAAAGGATGTAGGCGTATTCCGAAGCGGTTTTAGGATCCAGCAACCGCTGCCAGGAGTACACGAAGTCCTGGGCTCGAACCGGTTTTCCGTCGCTCCAGCGGACATCGTCACGCAGGTGAAATAGGAGCCGTTTCCCGTCATCCAGGACCTCCCAGAATTTTGCCACCATGGGTGAGGGGCGAAGGTCACGATCAAACTCCGTCAAGCCGACCATGAGGTTGACCACGACGTTGAATGAGACATGGTCCGTGGCACGAGACCAATCGAGGCTCGGTGGCTCTGTCCCGAGATTGACTCTAAAAATGGTTTCGTTGGGCTGTTCCGTGCTCGGGGAACAGGACCCCAAAAATAAGAATACGCATAGGGTAAAAGCGCTTACCCAGGATAATTTAGACGCGAGTCGCAAGATTTGTTATTTTAATCCCAGCCTGGAACTTGTTCAAGTTAAGATCGTTCCCCAATAAGCCGAAGTCTTCATGGGATCCCCTGATCCCTCGCTGCAGTGGCTCCTCGGTGGGAAGCCTTAGCTGCTTGCTTCGGGCAGTGTCGAAACTCGCTTCGCTCAAACAGTCGACCCTGCTTTTCCTCAGCTTCGCAGAGGCTTCCAGCACCTCAAAGCCAATCTTTCGCCCGGGACCAGGGGACCCATAGCCTCACCATGGGCTGAGGGAGCTAAACGGGCGGCGCCGCGCTGTGAATATTTAAAGCTTCATTCCCCTGTTCCGACCAATTGTTAAGGGCTGTGCATGCTCTCTCTCTCGCGTTGACTTGCGGTAGGGTTCCCGATAAGTACTTTTATGCCTTGCGAGGAGGAGTAATGCCTAAGAGTTTAAGGACATTTTTGGAAGACTGCCGGCGAGAGATACCCAATGAGGTCGTCCATATAAATAAGAAGGTCGACCCAGCTCACTATGATGTCACGGCCATCATCAAACACCTCGATGAGATGAAAAAGTTTCCCGTCCTGATTTTCGATAAACCCCAGGGACTCAATGGAAAGCCAAGCGATTTTAAACTGGTGATGAACTGTGAGATTTCCCAGAGCAAGACTCAGGTTGCACTTGGAATTCCCAGAGATAAGAGCCGCGCGGAAATGGCGCGGATTTGTCTGGAGCGAGAAGAAAAAACAATCCCGCCGGTGATTGTGGACCGAAAAGACGCTCCGGTCAGGGAAGTGGTAAAAACGGGAATAGAGGTGGATCTCTATCAACTACCGATCATGCGCCACCATTATATGGACGGCGGTCCGTATATTACGCTCTCCAGCATAACGAAAGACCGGGAGTCGAGTATCTATAACTGCTCCTACCATCGCATCGAGGTGAAGTCGAAAAATACCAATGCGCTTTATGCCTCGCCCCGTCATATGTGGAGGATCTTTCGGGATTACGAAGACAATAAGCTCGAATGTCCCGTGGCCACAGTGCTGGGGCATCATCCCGCCTATCACATGGGCGCATGTTATACCGGCCCCTTTGAGGTGAGTGAATTCGACGTGATTGGCGGATATTTCCAGGAACCCTTGCGACTCACGCCATCGGAAACGTTCGGCGAGGACCTGCTCATTCCCGCCGACGCCGAGATTGTGATCGAAGGCGCCCTGGTCCCGGGTCAGAGGGTGACTGAAGGTCCCTTTGGGGAGTGGACCGGTTACCTCGGACCTCAGCGCTATACCACATGCGTCCACTACGAGGTCCGTGCCATCAACTACCGTAAGGGGGGAATGTATCAATCCGTCATCACACCGGAAGGTGACAAGCCTTGGATGGATCTGCCCAGAGAGGGAGCTTATCTTCGTCGCTGTCGTGAAGCAGTCCCCGGGGTCACAGCGGTCTGCAAAATGGGACGTCACGCCGGCTACAACATTTTTATTTCCATGAAGAAGATGTCCGAAGGGGATCCTGGGCGTGCGGCGGCCGCGGCGTTGACGTTTGATCACGCGAAAAACGTGTTTGTATTCGACGACGACATCGATATTTTCAATCCGACAGAAATCCTGTGGGCCCTGGCCACCCGTGTGCAGCCCCACCTGCAGGTCTCCATCCTGCAGCCTCTCTTTCGTGGAAACTTCCTGGATCCGTCCCTGGTGGACGAGATCAAGACCTCTGGCATGATCATCGACGCAACCCGGCCGCTGGATCGACCCTATTCCCAGGTTTCCAAGTGCCCCGAGGAGGCCATGGCGCGCATTAAGCTGGAGGAGTACCTCCCTGGGGAAGTGCTGCAGCGTATCCCCCTCGATAGAACGACTTACTGGGGGTAGTCTCGCTAATCGTTATTTGTTGAATGGTATAATCGACCTGAAAACTATGACTTGAGAGTTTCTGCTGTTTACGTATACACGAATAACCGATACACGATTAACGAGGTGATTTGTGGGTCAAGCAATAGAAGTGACATGTCCAAAATGTACTAAGATGTTTGTCGCCCATCCTCATATGTTGGGCTCAGGCATGAAGTTTCACTGTCCGTTTTGTGATCTCTATTTTTCTGAGAAGGAAAGCCCCGAAATTCGCCGATAGGATAGGACCTCGCGCCAAGACGCAAAGGGCGCCAAGGGAAAAGAATCAAGCACAATCTTTGCCGGCTTGGCATCTTGGCGAGAAAAAATCTTTGAGTTGATTTAGAATTACGTATGAAGAAGAAACAATCCTTAAAAATCGCCGGCCGTGATGTCCCACGGCTGGATGGCGTGGATAAGGTCAGTGGGTTGGCCCGTTATACGGGTGATATGGAACTTCCTGGTATGGCGTACGGCAAGATCCTGCGTAGCCCAGTCCCCCATGCAAGGCTGATCCGAATCGATACCAGCAAGGCGGAGAGTCTTCCCGGCGTCATCACGGTGCTGACACGGGACGACCTCGCCGAATTGAATTACCATTACGGTGCCACTTACAAGGACCAAACCATTGTGGCGACGGACAAGGTGAGGTACGTGGGGGATCCGCTGGCGGCCGTGTTGGCGGTGGACGAAGCTTCGGCCGAACAAGCGCTGGCTCAGATCGATGTGGAATATGAGGATCTACCCGCCGTGACGACTCTTGACGAGGCGATCTCGCCTCGTGCTCCCCTTGTCCACGAGACGGAATCCGTCAAAGCAGAACTCCGCGGCTCCAAATACGGAGCACCGGACAGATTTAAGGGTACGAATATCTGTTACTATTTTGGCTACAGCCATGGAGATCTGGAAGAAGGCTTTAAAAAGTCCGATTACGTATTCGAGGACACCTTTCGCTTTGCCAAAGTCCAACACTATTCCATGGAGACCCACTCGACCCTGGCGCACTTTGATGCGGGACAACTCACCGTCTGGACATCCTGCCAGGACCCTTTTACTTTGCGGGAACATCTTGCGGGAATCTTCAAATTACCGCTCAGCCGGGTACGCGTAGTCGTGCCCCTCGTCGGCGGCGCCTACGGCGGCAAGCTCTACGTTAAAACAGAACCCATCGCGGCGGCCTTATCCTGGAAGACCGGACGACCGGTTAAGATCGCTTTATCCGTTGGGGAAAGTTTTAAAACGGTTACGCGTCATCCCGCCCGGGTCACAATCAAGACAGGAGTCAATAAGGACGGGCGACTTACGGCCAGGGACTGCCAAATCTATATGGATACCGGCGCATACGCCGACGCGGGACCGCGGGTCACGCAAAAGGCAGGGTATCGATCGTTGGGCCCCTATCGCATTCCGCGAACTAAGGTAGAGGCCCACGGAGTTTATAGCAACACGGTGCCGGCCGGTGCTTTTCGTGGTTTCGGTGCCGTTCAGGTCACCTGGGCTTACGAATCGCAGATAGATCTCATCGCGGAGCGCCTGGGCATGGATCGCCTGGAGTTCCGCCTCAAGAACCTTCTCAAAAAAGGTGAAGCTTATACTCCTGGCGATACGCCTATTGATTGCGACCTGAAAGAGGGACTGTTGAAAGTAGCCAAGGCACTGGACTGGAACCGTAAACCGGACAGACCCAATGTCGGCAAAGGCTTAAGCTGCTGTATCAAGGACGGGGGTGGCACCTATAAAGTTGCGGAGTCCTGTGTGAGGATGTTCCCGGACGGGAGCGTTGTGGTGGAGACGGCAACGGTAGAGGTTGGACAGGGTTCGCGGACGGCACTGTGCCAGGTGGCGGCAGAGGAACTGGCCGTGGAGTTGGACAAAGTTTCCGTGGCGGAACTGGATACCAACGTGACACCTTTCGATGTTTCCACCAGTGCCAGCAGCTCGATGACGGTGATGGGATTGGCGGTCCAGCGGGCGGCTCAGGATGTGAAAAAGCAGCTTTTACGCGCCGGCGCCAAAGTCCTGGGGGTAAAAGCGGACCGGCTGTCGTTGAAAGACGGTAAAATCTGCCCGCCCAAGGGCCGCGGACTGCCGTACAGCCAGGTGATCCTGGATTATTATGGTAGCGGTGGGGGAGGGATCATCGGCAGGGGAATTTATCGCGACGTAAAGAGCAAGAAAGCCATCCTGGGGTCCCCGACGACCTTTTGGGAGGTTGGTTGGGGTGGCGCGGAGGTCGAAGTGGATCCCGATACTGGAGTGATAAAAGTACTGAAATATGTTTCGGCAACGGACGTGGGTAAAGCCATACATCCTCTCCATTGTGAAGGGCAGGACGAAGGCGGTGTCATGATGGGCCTCGGTCATACATTATTTGAAGAGATGAAGTATAACGAGGACGGTCAACTGGTGAATCCAAATCTAGTCGATTACCACGTACCCACCTTTGCCGATATGCCGGAGAAGTTTTCATCCAACCTGATCGAAAACGGCAATGGACCCGGGCCATTCGGTTCCAAAGGGATGGGAGAGGGAGGTCTTCTCCCCGTGGCCTCTGCGGTGGCAAGCGCGGTTTCCGACGCGGTTGGTGTGCGGATCTTTGACCTACCCCTCTCGCCTCCTAAAGTCTGGCGCGCCCTACAAGAGAAAGAAAAGTCCCACGGCAAGAACTCATGACACATAATTGATTCGTAGCCCGTGCTTTAAGAGTCTCTTTGGAAACCAGTGAGTTTTACAATCTGAGCCGACTATTCAAGTTCCGGGATGTCCTGGAGGGACTCGACCCTGCTGCCGCCCCTCGCGCAATCCTTGTCGAACCGTCACAAGATTTTCGACCCAGCCGTGTGGGTATTGTCGCCGGCGCATTCAATCCACCAACCCTGGCTCATGTCGAACTGGCACGCTTTGCCAAGCAACGATTCCAGCTGGATCACGTTTGTTTCTCTTTGAGCAGGATAACCATTGAGAAAGAACAGGCCGATGGTTTGGTGCAGGAAGACCGTATGCTTCTCATGTGGCTACTTGCCGGGTCGTTGGGTTGGGCGTCCTTGGCCGCAGTCAATAAAGGCCTTTATTTCGAACAGGCCAGGGCGTATCGTTCGTTGTTCGGAAACAACGTGAGAATCTTCTTTGTCGTGGGAATGGATAAAGTCCTGCAGATCTTTGACCCTCGCTATTATCAGGACCGGGACAAAGCCCTGAAGGAACTCTTCACGGAAACCCAGCTCATCGTTGCGAACCGCGGGTCCTTGGGCGAACAAGAGCTCAAGAAGTTACTTGGACAAAAGGAGAACCAGGTATACGAGGACAGGGTTTATCCCTTGACCTTGCCCGAAAATCTAAAGGAGCTTACTTCTACTGAGCTGAGACAAAGGATCGCTCACGGTCAATCAGTGCGAGACCTATTACCAGATGTGGTTGATCAATTCGTTGTCGAATGCCGGGGTTATCAACGGGAGTATGGATTTCGTTTGGAGCTCTTGAATCATCTTTATGGGATCAAAGAATGGGCGGTGAAGGTTTGTAATTTTGAAGCATTGATTCGGATCGCAGCCGAAGAAACCCACAATGGAGAAAAACTTCGGGAGATGCTTCTGTCCGAAAACCTATCCTCACCACAGTTGAAGGATACGATTTCAAATTTGCCCGATCGATCCAAGTAAAGCGAATGAAATCAAATTGGCAATCTTGGTTTAAGCTCCTCGCGATCGTACTGACCACCCTGGCGGTGGCCGTACCCTGGGAAACTGAAGCTGCACGCATCCGCGTCTCCCAGGAGTCATATCCCGGTGCCGGGGACTTTGATAATCATGTTCTGGGCACTGTGGAGGCATCCGACTTTAGTGGCAGGACGGCGGCGGAAATTTACGCCTACAGCGAATCATTTTATTATTCCTACGGGGAGAAGGGACCGGCGCTTCGCGATGATACGTCGCTGTTCTTTTTCGCCCATACCACCGAAGGGCTCGTGCTCTTTGTGGTTCACGATCGGGTGGACGATCCGGATGGCGGGGTAGCGGTCACACGTTTACAGATACAAGGCGATGCTCCCGGGGCGCAAATCATCGTTTATNNGGCCAGCGGGATTCCTATGAGATCCTGGAAGAGGAGAGAATTTTCATTTCCCGTCAAATGTGGAACCTCTGCTGCACCGACGGTCTTGTCCTCGGCCCGCTGACGGGATTGTGGCAGGTCTTCGCCGAGTTCCCGGAGCAAGACGACTTCTTTGGCAATGAGACCCTTTGGGGCATACAACACTGGACCGTTATGTCAGCGGACGGTACCGCTGTGCCTCTCCAACTCCAAAAAGGCCGCAGGGTTCGACTGGATCCGGTCCGATCACTTGCTCAAGCAATCCCCAGGTAATCCTGGCGAGGTTAATTGCAAAATCTAGGCTCCTTTAATTGTGCTGCGGACAAGATTGAGCGAAAAGGCCAAGGATTATCATGTGATCATTTTAACGATGGGTGTAGTGCGACAAGCATATCCCGACTAGGGAGACCGCAATATTGACTTGCTCTCAGGGCTGGCTTAAATAAGTCACTGGGAATTGGGCTGATCAATGCGCGGGACTACACCCAGACGTGAACAGGGCATGGCCGATCCTGTATTGGCCTCGATGGTGCACGCCCAAGGACGGGCAACCGCCCGTCATTATGCGGCTGCAACACCGATCATTCAGTTTTATCGTGACAGTTGGGTGAAGCTCGCACCGTTACGGGATGGTCCGGTCAATTCAGAATGTGTCGCATTCAACGATCCAGGCGAGGCGACGCAGCAGATTAGAAACAAAGTAAGGGAACTGGGAGCTGACCTGTTAGGTACCTGCCGTCTTCAGCCCCATATGATCGACCTCGGCGAGGAAGTACCGCATCCGTTCGTTATTGCAGCTTGCGTAGCGGAAGATTATGAGAAGGTCCCGCTAGGCGCCAACGCCGTGGAAGAAGAAGCCATGCGGGTCTACTCCCGGTGTGCCGCCATTGCAACGGAATTGGCCGCCTACGTACGCGAACTCGGGTACCCCGCGCGGGCGCACCATAACGGGGCCAGCGAAGTGCAGGCGATCCCCATATTCTACCAGGTAGGGTTCGGGGAGCTGGGGCGCCATGGCAGCTTGATCAATACGACTTTTGGCGCCAGCTTTCGACCGGGTTTTGTAACGACGGATCTTCCACTCGTTGAAGATCAACCGCGCGAGTTTGGTGTCCAGGAGTTTTGCTTGAACTGCAACGTTTGCATGCGCAATTGTCCCGGTGATGCGATCCCTAAAGATCATGTGACGACCAATGGTATCAAACGCTGGCTCATTGACCTGGAGAAATGCTATCCGTACTCTCGCCTGCGCGACGAGTACTGTCATCTATGTGTGGACGTCTGCCCGTTCAACGTAAAATCCCACTCGGAGACTTACAAGGCATTTATGAAGCAACGTAGGGATGTCGGTTACAAGACGCCAAAGTCGTGGTAGGAATTGAGTAAATCATGCGTATCGGGATTTCCATAACTACAGGTTATAAAGTTGAAGACGTTCGACAAGGTGCACGCTGGATGATCGAACGTGCAAGAGCCGCCGGCGAGGCCCGGCTGGATTACTTGTTCTTTGGCGATCATCACGTAGCGGCGATTCCCAACTATCAGTGCACACCGATTTTAGGTCGGGCGCTAGCAGAATGGTGGGACGCTCCGGCTGGCGCGCTTTACTTGCTTCCACTCAGATTCCCGGTGCTTCTGGCGGAGGAGGTAGCAACCCTGGCGTCTCTCGCTCCCAATCGGTTCATTATGCAATGCGCCCTGGGTAATGGCGGAGAAGAGTTCGAGGCGTTCGGGGTTAATTCGAAGCACCGGCCATCCCGCTTCGAGGAATCTCTGGATGTTATGCGTCGGCTGTGGAAGGGAGAAACCGTTACCCACCAGGGTCGATGGCAGTTTAAAGAAGCGCGAATATCGCCCACACCACCGGAAAACATTGACGTATGGGTAGCCGCCAGAGTCGACCCTGCCATTGAACGGGCGGCACGTTTAGGAGATGGCTGGATCGCATCTCCGCGTTCTGTGCCGGACAAGGCAAAGAGGGATTTGGACCTTTATCATGAATCTTGTGCGAAACACGGAAAAGCTCCAGGGGCTAGAGTTATTCGAAGGGATATCTACGTCGGTGAAAGTCAAAAAGAGGCGAAGGCGATAGGAGAACAGGTCATTTCCGGCGGATATCGTGGTATGACGCCCGAGTCCGTCATCATAGGAGACGTGGATTCGGTAGCGAAAGCCTTCGTGGAATGGGAAAAGATGGGCTTTACGGAAATGATCACTCGCAGCTTGGTTTCAGATCAAGAGAAAAGCCTAGCCAGCATCTCCCGGTTGGCTAAAGTTAAAGAGCTGCTCAAATAGAGTTTATTTTGCAACAATCTTGCACTTCCCGTATTGAATACCTCCAAGACCATCGTCTTCGACCGATCTCAGGTCGAAAAAGATCTGGAAGTTAAATTGGGAGCCAAAGGCATAGTATTTTTTGATTTGTAGGTCCTCGTTAACCTCCACCCGGTCTACCTTGTATCGTGTGCAGTCCACTTTGCCCGAGAAGTTCGAAAATGCGCAACGGTGCAGGTAAAATCCGTCCCGTTCCTCTTTGAGACGCGTGGATAACTGACGGTTCTTTACCTCTTCTGGGCCCTACGTGGAGTCGAAGTCGTACCTCTTGGTTGCGGGACAGTGATACTCGACTAAAGGGAGGTTTCCGTCTTCCGTGGGAGCACCCGCGAGGATCCAGCGGCGTATTAATTCCTTTTCATTATCAGGGAGGGGTTGTTCCGTTTCCGGAAACGGCATCTGATCGTCTATAAGCAGAATGAAGAGTTGAGAGCCGTCGGGGTTGCCGCGAATAATCTTCTCCGGATCACCACTTAGCTTTCCCAAATTAAGTACGGAACCAAACTCGCCCTTTGGGCTCTTCGTCTCTCGAACTCCCTCGGGACCGTGACACTTGGCACATTTTGTGGCAAAGACAGTTTTCACGTCGTTCGCCAGTTTCGCGCGTTCCGTCTGAGATAGCTTTTCCTGTCCCTCCGCTGGAGGAGTAATTCCGATCAGAAAGACTAAAACGTGCCAAAGCCGCGTTCTCATTGATCCTATCCCCCTTGGAGTTTTAGGGCGGGAGACTAACGGGTGACGGCGCAGGAAGTCAAGGGGGGTATCGTGGGAGTCAGAGCACTCGTCCTGGTCACCCGAAGGTGAGTTGAGTCAGAAGGAGGGGAAAGCTTTTCCGTATGGGGGCTTCGTATTATAATTAACCGGCGTCCCGAGTTGGTTTTGACCGGGCTGTAGAGTGAGTCAAATGCAATCCTAATGCGATGGTTGTACGTTTGTGCAAATTAGATATCCTGGACAAATTGTTGTACCCATCATCCTACTCTTAGCTGTTGCCTTTGCTGGCTCTACGGTGGGTACAACCACAGAAAATGAAACTTCTGAAGTCAAAGAAGGTACGATAGACAAAAAGAAATCCCACCGCTACACGAATCGTCTTGCCGATTCTTTTAGCCCATACCTGCGCCAGCACGCCCATAACCCTGTGGACTGGTATCCATGGGGAGAAGAGGCGCTGGAAAAGGCCCGGCGCGAAAACAAGCCGATCTTTCTAAGTATCGGCTATTCCACTTGTTACTGGTGTCATGTAATGGAACGGTTGGTTTTCAGGGACGAGGAAGCGGGACGTGCCATGAACGAGCATTTTATCAACGTCAAGGTTGACCGGGAGTCGCGACCGGATATTGACGTGGTTTATATGATTGCGCGACAGATGATGACTGGACAGGGTGGGTGGCCGAACAACCTGCTGCTAACGGCGGATATGAAACCCTTCTTCGCCAGTGGCACGTTGATGAAAGACCAGATGATGAGCCTGATCAAAAATGTGTCAACTCACTGGAAAACCGGGCGAAACCAGATCAATTTACAAGCCGGTGAGATGGCGGTGGTATTGCAGAACTATTTTTCCAGCGGGCAGCCTTTGCAAATCAACCTTTCCCCAAAAAAAATGGCTGATGAGCTTTTCTCGTCGTTGGAGATGACTCATGATTCCCGTTACGGGGGGTTCGGGACGGGTTCGAAGTTCCCACAGGAATCCCGACTGATGTTTCTTTTGGATTTTTATCGAATGACTGGAAATCCTAGGGCGATGGAAATGGTCCAGAACACCGTGGATCACATGCTCATGGGGGGAATACATGATCACGTGGGAGGTGGTTTCCACCGTTATGCGACAGACCGCCGCTGGAATGTGCCGCATTTTGAGAAGATGCTTTACAACCAAGGACTGATGGCCACGATTCTCGCCTCTTTATACAGCGAAACCCGAGAAGCGCGATACAAAAGGGGCCTGGAACGGCTTCTGGCCCATGTTGAACGTGAAATGATTTCCCCAGACGGTTATTTCTACAGTGCTCTTGATGCGGAAACAGATGAAGTGGAAGGAATGTACTACATTTGGAACAGGGACCAGTTGAAGAAAGTTCTTGGCCTCAACGACTACACTTTTTATATGTCGATCTACGCCACGTCGGCTTTGCAGCATTTCCCTGGACACAAATACCCCAATGGAGAGGTTCTGCACCTAAAAACGAACCTTCAAAGCATAATGAAAGAATCTGGCATGTCGGCAGAGGTCCTATTTAACAGACTGGACGAAATTCATGAAAAGATGCGACGCGCCCGTGAAAAACGTAAACGACCCCTGCGTGACGAAAAGTCAGTGGTGGCGTGGAGTGGCATGATGGTTGAGGGCTACGCCAACGCGGGACGGGTGCTTGATAACCCGAATTATATCCGGGTGGCAGACAAGGCGGTTCGATTCATTTTGAAGAACATGAGAAGTGCCGACGGAAAGCTCTCCAGGATTTACATGAAAGACGCAGCGCATCAAAATGCTTTTCTTGATGATTACGCATGCTTGGCGAGAGGGTTGATGGCCCTGTTCCGTGCCACAGGAGATCAGATATACAAAAATGAAACACTCTCTCTATTAAAAACCGTGGAAGGTTTTTTCCTGGACAAACAGGGAGGTGGTTACTTTTTCACGGATGGTAGCGGGCTCTTGCCCGTAAGGGTCAAACAGGGTGACAGCACGGGGGCGCTTCCCTCCGCAAACACGGTCATAGCACATGTATTTGCCGACCTATATTCGGCAACTGGCGCACCCCAATGGAGAGGTAAGACGGATAGGATTGTCGGGGCATTTTCGCGAGGCTTAACCGATCGCCCTGAGGCGTATGGTCATTTGATCTACGCCATGCTCCGTTTAGGCACTGAATCGAGCCAAAGACAGTCGAGCCCCGTTGCGGTATCTAAAACCGTAGCAAAAAATTCCCCCGGCCCGATACGATCCAAAGACAAGGTTTCCGTTCACGCTGACATCGTGCGGGAGCAATCCACACCAGCACGGAAGTTTATTCGGATAACTCTGAATATTGATAAGGGCTGGCATTTGAATCCCAACCCGGCAAGCCTCGATTTCTTGATCCCCACCATAGCCGATATCCAGACAGAACAACCCTCAACACTGGATGGCAGGTATCCAGAAGCTGAAAAATTGACAACCCCACTGGGAAATCTAGACGTTTATACGGGCGAGATTGTCATTACCGCCGCGGTGAAATCCGATACTCCCATTGATGTTTCAAAGATGCGTTTTTTACTACAGGTGCAAGCCTGCAAAGAGGAACTATGCTTCCCTCCATCTCAAATTGCTCTGCCCCTAATGGAGTCACCGTGAGCGAGACCCGGCTCCCACATTTGTCAATTCGCTGTTCGATGCTTTGGTATGCATGATTCGTTCGCTCCAATGTGAAGATTGGAGATGTAAGGGGGCGTCTCCTGAGGTAAAAGCTAACGGATGAGGATAGGGTGTCAACGTGGAGGGGGGAGACAAGAAACAATTTAAAAAACCAACCTTGGGTCTGGGAGGATTGTTAAACTACCCTGGAGCAGGTTATAAATAGCGCATGGCCCATCAATATCCTCCGTTGCGGTACTGCATGCCGCCTGACCCTAACCCAAAGCGGCCTCGATTCAAGCTTCCACCAAACTCTTGCGATACCCACTTCCATGTCTTCGGACCTCCCGAAAAGTTTTCGTTCGCGGAAAAGCGGGCCTATACGCCGCCAGCGGCGCCCATCGAGCACTATATTCAGATAGCTGATGTCTTGGGTCTCCAGCGGGGGATCGTGGTGCAGCCCAACGCTCACGCATTTGACAATTCCGCTACCCTGGATGCCATAGCCAAGTCCCATGGCCGTTTTTTGGGTGTCGCCCGGGTAAACGATAAAGCGAGCAAAGACGAGTTAAAGAGGTTGCACGATGGAGGGATCCGGGGAGTTCGATTTAATATCCTGGATCGGCCGGAGGGTAATATTGGGCTAGATGTCCTGGACCGGGTCGTGGAAAACATCACACCGCTTGGCTGGTCAGTCGTTCTCCATATCGATCCCGAAAACCTGTTAAATCAGGAAAAACGCATCCGTGCACTGTCGGTCAGGACAGTCATCGACCACATTGCAAGGGTCAATCCTTCCGATGGGATCAACCATCCGGGCTTTCAGCTCTTGCTCGATCTCATGAAGGACGAGCGATTTTGGGTGAAAATCAGCGGTATCGACAAGATCTGTGGCTTGAATCTCTACAGCAAAAACGGGGGGCACTACGACGATGTGACACCGTTTGCGCGGGCCGTAATAGACGTGGCTCCCGACCGCGTAATCTGGGGGACCGACTGGCCCCACTCAAATATTTTTGCACCAGGGGAAACACCTAACGATGGCGACCTGATAAACCTATTGTTAGATTTTGTACCCGATGAAGACATTAGACGAAAGATTCTTGTGGAAAACCCGGCGGAGCTCTACGGTTTCAAATAGCTATCACGCAGTAACTCAGTTGCAAATCTTATTGCATGTGCGCGTAAAAGTATTTTATTGAAATCAGTTGTTTGAGGTGTAACTGTTGATGTTTCAATGGAGGTAATATGAGGCTTGTTTTTTCATGTTTAATGGCGCTGCTGGTGGCAGGCTGCGATTTCGGCAAAAAGACCCATACTGACGCTTATGGCGATAAGCTGGGGACTGTAAAAATTACTTTGTCCTGTAATGAGGAAGCCAATGCCCTGGTGGAACGAGGTATTGCGCTCCTCCATCATATGACTTACGTCGGAGCCAGGGCTACTTTTGTGTCAGCAGCGGAGGCGGATCCTGATTGCGCCATGGCTTATTGGGGCCAAGCTATGAGTCTTATTCATCCGCTCTGGTCAGACCCGCCAAGCGAACAAGAATTTTCTGCAGGTCAGGAATTACTGGCAAAGGCCAAAGCCAGCTCAAAGAAGAGTGAAGAGGAAAGCGCCTATATTGCCGCCGTTGAAGCTTACTACGCGAAGGGCCGGAAGCCGAAAGAAGGGTCCAACCTTGCCAGCTTTGCCAATGCATGGAAGAAGGTCTACCGCCAATATCCCGATGACCTGGAGGCAGCAAGCTTTTACGCATTGGCACTAATGGCAACGGCCAAGCCCGCTGATAAGTCTTATGCAAAACAAAGAGAAGCGGGAACCATCGCGCAGAAGGTCCTAACCGATATCCCCGATCATCCGGGAGCTCATCACTACACGATCCATGCTTACGACTATCCGCCACTTGCAAAGGACGCATTGGAAGTAGCGCATGGCTACGGTTCCATTGCGCCGGCAATTCCGCACGCCCTGCACATGCCCACCCATATCTTTACCCGGCTTGGCTATTGGCAGGAATCCATCGATATGAACCGTAAATCCGCTGCCGCCGCGTTGAAGCATCCGGCGGGGGATCAGGTTTCCCTGCACTATCTCCATGCGCTGGATTACCTGGCCTATGCTCATTTGCAGCGGGCAGAGGACAAAAAAGCGAAAGAAGTTCTCGAGACCATTGAAAACCTCAAGGGTCCCTATCAACCGCATGGAGCGAGCGCCTATACCTTTGCCGCGGTTCCCGCGCGCATCGCATTGGAACGGCAGGAGTGGGCCGATGCTGCAAAGCTGAAACCTCGCACACCCGAGAACTATCCATGGGGGAGGTTTCCAGCTATGGAATCGTTAACCTATTATGCGCGCGCCCTTGGGGCAGCGCGGAGTGGGGACAAGGTATCGGCCGCACAGGCATTGGATAAGCTAGCTGAATTACGCGACGAAGCCTCGGAGACTTCTACCTACTGGGCGAAACAGGTGGAGATTCAACGTCGTGCTGCGAAAGCGTGGCTCGTCTACGCGGAGGGTAATAAGGACCAGGGATTATTGGAGATGACCATAGCCGCGGAACTTGAAGCCACGACCGAGAAACATCCCATTACACCGGGAGAAGTGTTGCCTGCCCGCGAGCTCTATGCCGACATGTTAATGGAATTCGGGCAGCATAAGGTTGCCCTCGTTGCTTACGAGACCGCCCTGAAACGCAATCCGAATCGGCTCAATAGTCTCTACGGCGCCGGCCACGCCGCCGAGTTGGCAGGAGACAAAGAGAAAGCGTCACTTTATTATGGCAAACTTATGGAGTTGACAAAGGACGCCGATACTCAACTACCGAGGGTACAAAAGGCAAAGGAATTTTTAAAAGTGAATTAGCGATTAGGTCTTTGCCATCATCTTTCGTTCAATTTAGGAGGAAGGAAAAGAATTGTGAATACGAGAAGATGGCTTTTGGCGTCCCTTGCGGTGTTTTCTACTGTTGCGGTGTTGGAGTTTGTTATTCATGGATTCGTTCTCGGTGGGCTCTATCAGCAGACGGCTTCCGCCTGGCGTCCCCTAGCGGAAGCAGAGAAGTTAATGTGGATGTTTTGGATTGGATACCTGGTGTTCGCACCGTTCTTCACACTTCTCTATGTGAAAGGTTACGAATCAGGTAAACCCGGTGTGGGGCAGGGGCTTCGGTTTGGGTTTTATGTCGGAGCGATGTTGTCTGTCATGAACAGCCTGGGGTGGTACGTTGTGCTTCCAATACCCCTGGTGTTGGCCGTGTGCTGGTTTTTCACCATCCTAGTGATATTTACGGTTGCGGGTGTAGTGGCAGGTTCTGTCTACCGGGAATAGCCGGTACTCTCAGTCGATCCGCAGCATTGGCCAACAGGGTTCGGGAGTGATCCGACGATCCACCGCGTCGATGGCCTCATTGACTTGCTCCATGGAGAAAAATAGCGGTTTGATGACAGTGGGGTCAATAACACCGTGCCGGGTCAACTCCACTAGCTCGGCAATATCCTGGTAGTTCCGTCCATTGGAGCTAGTGATCTCAACGCTGCGAAGTAAGAAATCGTGGTAAGTGAGGGCGACGGGCTCGTTCTTAGCGGCTAATAAAGCGACCCGTCCGCAGGGTTCCAGCGCCCGTATGCATTCCATCAAACTTTCATTGGTGTCCGGCACCAAATCCACGACGACGCTTGCGCCCTGACCCTTGGTCAGCTCCAGGATATTCTCGGCAACGTTTCCCCGGCCGGTCGAAACCGTCGATATCCTTTGAGGGTCCAGTTCTTTGAGATTTTGAAGTCGAGACTCGTTACGGGCAACGGCGATAATATGCGCGGCGCCGAGGGCTCGTGCCGCGAGCACCGTGGGGACACCCGTGACCCCTGTTGCACCGTTAATAATGACGGTGTCGCCGGGACTCATCTCGGCACGTTTCAGAGCTCGATAACCGACGGCGATGACGGAAACGAGGGAGTACCTGTCGATATCGTCTCCGGTTTCGAGTCGATGCACGTTGGTATCAGGGATACGGCAGTATTCCGCCCACATGCCGTCGACGCAGCGAGGATTCAAAGGCTCCGGACGGCTAAGCCATCCGATCACCTGGCGGCGGATACAGCGATGCTCACGCTCTGAGCGGCAAAATTTGCAAAAACCGCAGGTGAGGTTAGGGCGCACAATGACCCGGTCTCCCACGGTAATCCCCCTGGCTTCAGGTCCCACCTCCACGACCTCTCCAAGCCCTTCATGCCCAATGGTTAAGGGAACGACGGGAACATATTTGTCGTAGAGTCCTCGCCTGAGATGAACATCTCCGCCGTTGGTACCGGCCCGCCGCACCCGCAGGAGCACCTCGTTGCGTTGGATGTCAGGTATAGGGACTTCCTCAATGAGAATGGGTTTGCCGCTGCCGTGAAAGCGGCCGGCTTTCATTGTTCCATTCATAAATGAGCTTTTAGCTGTGGACTAGACAATGCTTGTAGCAGATTCCGTCCGTCAGTCAAAGCGCTGGTAGGCTAATTGGGGAAGAGCTATTTATCGCTGGGTCGCTTTGATTTTAGTTGAGAAATTAAATCTTCAACATCGGTGACTTTGTTAATCACTACTGTGGAAAGGTATTCTGCCAGTTCTCCATTGCTGTCAGCGAGAACGATCGGATAGCTAAACTCTTTTTTATACTGGTTCTCAAACTCGTCTTTATGGAGGAAAACCAATTCGTCCGGCGACTCTGCGCGGAACTGCTTCCACGCGTCTCGTTCTGAAAAATTGCCGTAGGTAAGGGCGCATAGATTGCATGGATAGGTGGCTGGGCTGATGATTTTGTGGGCCACGTGCAGCAAAGTGTTCAGAGCACCGGAATCAGCGTTGTATACAAAAATGAGTTTCATAGCTTTGTCTTGACTAGGCGTATCTTCACTTATAACAGCACGGCTCTTTAAATAGTTCCGTGAATTGCTGCCACTGCAGGTCAGTTTTTGTAACTCCAACTCTAGCGCAATACGAGATCGTTGTTTGTTCCGATTCAGTAATTGAAGGGATTGACTGTGCACGGCTCCCATGGCTAATCTTGCGGTTAAAGGTTTGGGTCATGCCCACTGACGAGTTTCAAAAACAGCGAATCGCCTCCTTGGTGGATGAAGCAACCCGTCTGCCCGGGTCCCTTCTGGTCATGGGAAAGGGACCCCAGGCTGTGATGGAGGGATGGGTACAGCTAAAGGAACTGCAAGTGTATCTCAAAGGGGATTGGCTCGCAGTTGAAAGCGGTGGCTGGCACTGCCATTTGAATGTGGCGGAAGTGGAGGAATTTCGCTTTGTTCGGGAACCCGACGTTCACGATACCGCTCGGGACGCCTTTAGTTTGAGACTGTTGGGAGAGGAAGGGGAACCGCTTCTTATGGTGTTCTTCGGAATGTACGATAAAGGCGGGAAGCTTATGCCAGAACGCGTGGACGGATTTGATGCCTTGAAAAGCAAGTATGAGCAATGAACGGATTACGGTTACCAGCTAAGAGCCATCGAGGGCACGCGATGATCACGCTGCGAGTATTTATCCTTGTCGTTATCAACCTGTTGTATTTTTCGGCTCAAAGCGAGCCGGCTCCGACCCCGGATGAGACCCTGAGGGCTATTGTGAGAGTCAGTTCCGACGTCCCCTCGGATGCACGTACGGCCCAATCCCTGGGCACCCAGCGGGAAGGAAGCGGAGTCGTCATCGATTCCGGTGGATTGGTGCTGACGGTCGGTTACCTGATCCTCGAGGCGTCAAACGCCGAAGTGCTGAGCCCCGAGGGAAAACCCGTCGACGCCGACGTGGTTGCTTACGATCATAACACCGGTTTTGGATTGTTGAGGGCGAAACAGCCGCTGAAAGTGAAGCCCTTGCAGCTTGGTGAATCCGCCACTCTCAAGATGCGTGATGAAGTCCTGGTAGCAAGCTATGGGGGGCCCGGGTCGGTGCAGGGGGCCTATGTGGCTGCACGCCGGGAATTTGCCGGGCCGTGGGAATATCTACTGGAAAACGCCATTTACACCACGCCTCCCCATGCCAGCTTTGGCGGAGCCGCACTCATCGGGCGAAAAGGACGGTTGCTTGGCATCGGTTCTCTCTATCTGCAGGACGTCATGCCCGAGCACAGTCCAATTCCGGGCAACATGTTCATTCCAATAGATCAACTAAAGCCAATTCTCGCGGACATGATCTCCCGGGGGCGATCCTCCGGTCCTGCCAGGCCTTGGCTCGGGATGTACACACAAGATTTTGGTGGTCGGCTGCTGGTCGTCAGAATTACTCCCGGGGGTCCCGCCGATCAAGCCGGTGTCCGCCGAGGAGATATGGTGGTGGGGGTCGGTGGCGAGGCCGTCAAAGGCCTGGCAGATTTTTATCGTAAGATCTGGTCTCGGGGCGACGCAGGTGTGCGGGTTCCCGTCAATGTGCTTCAGGGTACGAGAGTTCGAAACATCACGATTTTGAGCTCGGATCGCTACAAATACCTCAAGTTAAAACCGAGGTTTTAAGAGTCTATTCCAAACTCAGATCGTTTTCTCCTCGAGCGAAGGTTGAACCTGCCGGTACCCTATCAGCATTGAAAGTTTGTTTTTCATTAAGTGACTTGCACAGCCCTTTGATTCGTGCCACCTCCTGAGCTCCGAGGGACAAAATTGGAAATACGGTTTTGTTGCTCCAGAGAGGCTCGCTCAAATCAACCCGATCACTACAGGCTTCACCATCGGGGGTGTCGGGAATAGGTGAGAACTCCGAAAGCATCACTCGGACTCCTTGATCATGAACAAATCTCATGGAAGCCTCCACGTCTTGATGGTCTCCACGGGGATGGCCCAGAATTAAATACGCCGTGATACAACTGGTATGGGCGCCCGCTTTGACCAGATTTTTCACTGCACGAGCAAACTCTTCGCTATACACTTTCCCGCCGGTACGGCGCTGCCATTGGTAGGCTTTGCTCTCGAATCCCAGGAAAAAGGTCTTGAACCCGGCCCTGACCATGAGCCGAGCCAATTCTTCACTGAGAAAACGCGCGTTGAGTGCATTGGGAGTGTGAAAATTTATTTGCAATTCACTGTCAATAACTTTGCTCAAAAAGGGGACCAGCAGGCTCTCCGAGCGAAACAACAAGGCATCGTCGTAGAATGCAACATCCTTCGCCCCTTGGCGACAAAGAAATTGTAACTCTGACAGGGAACGCTCCAATGACCGGGGAACAAAGTTGGGGTCCACCTGCGGTACGGAGCAGTAGGTGCACCGAAACGGGCAGCCGTCCGCTAGCTTGAGTACTCCCGTGCGCAGCGTTTCATAACCTTCCCAATAGGGAAGGCCGTCGAAGTTTGGTTTGAGATCGAGTAGGGTCCACAGGGGCTTCAAGCGTGAGCCCTTGATGACAAGATCCGCTCCTAATGTTGCGGCGTGTACGGGACAGAGGGTTGCGTACACGCCACCCAGAATGATTTTGGTCCGTGGGCTCAATGTGCGTAGGTCGTCCATGACCTCCTTTACCCCGGGGTACCAGTAAGTCATTCCGGTCTGAATGAAAGCGTAGTCTATTCTCCCGTGTCGGGCGACAAATTCCTTAAAGAGCTCTCTGGGTAGACCATACCGCCGGTAATGTCGAGGAATAGATTCCAAAATTTTGGGCTTGGAAATCGATTGCGATATAAATTTACCGGTGCTCCAGGAGTCCGAGCGTGGCCGCTCAACGCCCTGATGCTGCTGGCTAAAACGGTCCAGGAAATCAAAAAGGCTCAGGTGAGCACGGTCCCGAACCATGCCGGCCACGCGTAGGAGACCGTAAGGCTTAATCCAGAAGTCATAGGCTGAAAAATCGTAGATAGGCGGGTTGACCAGTAGAATCCTGGGAACCATGAACCTTAAAGTATCGACCTGCGGCATCCAAGGCAAGGGCGAACGAGTAGACGAAGAGATGGAAAGTTTATCCTTGATTGGTCGCACGCTGTGAATTATGAGTAATGCGATTGTGGACAGCTCGGAAATTGCATCGCGGCTCAAAAGACTTGCCTTGATCGGCGCCTCTTTTCTGCACCTGGGTGTCGCCCGGGGAATCCGTGGAACTTACGGTGTATTTTATGTGGCGTTGCTCGAGGCGTTTGGTTGGTCCCGGGCCGCCACCGCGGGAGCCATCTCCCTCTCCATTGTGTTTGAGGGCATTTCCTTTCCATTTGTCGGCACACTCACGGATCGATTGGGACCGCGCAGAACCCTCGTGGTCGGCGGATCCATTCTGGCACTTGGTCTCGCTTTGAGCGCAACGATTTCGTCCCTATGGCAGGTATATTTTTGGATGGGTGTCGTTGTCTCATTGGGCTTGGGTTTGATCGGTATGGTTCCCCATGTGGCGATGCTTGCCCGTGAATTTTCCAAGCATCGGGGCGCGGTCCTGGGTTTGGCGTACGCAGGAGGCGGTCTGGGGATGCTGTTGCTGGTACCCTTCACCCAGTACATGATTGACCGCTGGGGTTGGTCGCTAGCCTATGTTGGTCTGGGATGTGTAACCGCTCTTCTGGTTGTCCCTCCCGCCTGGTTTATTATTGCAGCGAAGTCGGGACACGCGGAACAGTCGCCCAAAGCCGACGGTAAAGCGACGGATTGGACGGTCAAGGAGGCTTTAACCTCTCTATCGTTCTGGTTGCTGTTTAGCTCTCGCGTGCTGGCGAGCATGGGCAATCAGATCGTCATCACCCATCAAATCGCCCATGCCGTGGATGTTGGGTTTTCCAAGATCTTCGCAGCTTCTATCTTTGGTTTGATGGGCGTGGTGAGTGTTTTTGGCAGAGTTCTCTTTGGCTCACTGGCGGACCGTATGCGGGGGGAAAGCGTATTTACGTTGGTCCAGATAGTTTCCACCCTCGGCATCATCTCGCTCATGATGGTCCAGGATCGATCGTTACCTGCGCTTCTTTACTCCTATGCCTTATTTTACGGACTGGGACAGGGCTCCCGGGCATTGGTCTTGTCCACTATTTCTGCCGATTTGTTTCTGGGAAAAAGCTTCGGCGCTATCTATGGGTACTTTACCATGAGCATCGGAGTGGGAGGGGCCTTCGGGGCCTGGCTCGGCGGCTACATCCACGATACGACCAACAGCTATTATATTGCTTTCTTGGTGGCCATTTTATGCTTTGTGGCTTCGACGGTTAACGTCTGGCAGGTTAGAAGGAAACCCAAAACGGTGAGTGAAACCTAGACGAGTTCGATGGATTCTCATTCGAATGGAATGAGTCCATAGCTCGTCGTACGACTCAGTAGGACAGGTCATGTTCAATCGCTACCAGTTTGAGGCCGATGTTTACAAGTCTTTGGATCAAATGCCTCTTGAAGTACGCATGAAGCTTGACGAAACCGGAGCCAAGATCTCGCTCAAGGACTGGTTGTCCTTTAGCCAAGAAGAGCGATTGGGCTTGTGCAATCTTCCGGTGGAGGCGGAGGAAGGGGGAGGGGACTTCGTCTCCTACCTGCTGGTCCTAATACGGAAGTACAGAGGCGAAACATTGGAACTGGCCCGGCCACCATTGGAACTGCCATGGTACAATCCGGCTGAAGTGCCTGATCCTGTTCTCCAGAGAAGCCGCGAATTCGCTCAACCTATATCTCCCGACGAATGGGCTCAATTGGATGTTTTTCAACGCTATGCGCTTATCAAGCTCTCGGTTTCAAAGAACGAACCGGAACGATTTCGGGCCGCCCTGGAGGAGTTTCGTGAAGAAATTTGCCATTCGTCTTAGTGATTGAAACCTGGTCGGCGGGAATCGCTATCGCTTTAGTGAGGAAAAGGTAGAGTCCCTGTTTGCCGGATTTCCGGCGCCAGGTTGGTTACTTCAGTCTGACCTTGCCGAACTTTTCTTTAAACTCGGCACCGATGTTCTTGAGCATGCCCGCCCTTTTTTCAAACAAGCGCTTGGGTTTTCTGGGGGGATGCTTTGCCATAGCGTAGGCTGCCATGATGGGTAATCCGATGGTTGAGTCCGTGTAGCAGACCACCGAATCCGGAAGTTGATCGGGGTCGATCTTTCCCCAACTCACGGCCTCACCGGGGGTCGCACCAGAGAGTCCGCCGGTGTCGACACGCGCGTCCGTCAGCTGGATGAAGTAATCGTAACCTTTTTCCTCCAGACCGAGGACCTCCTGGATGTGGGGCTCCGTTTGCAGCAAAAAATTCTTCGGTGATCCTCCGCCAAGGATCATGGCGGCGCTCCGGCCACCGGTACGTTTCGCCTCCAACACGATGGACGCGGATTCGTTCACGTCCATGGAGACGTCGAACTTCATTTTGTTCCCTTTGAGCGCCAGGGCAGCCACGTTCATCCCGATAGAACTGTCGCCGGGAGATGACGTATAGATCGGCACGCCGTATTGGTAGGCCGTCGCCAACAGAGATCTTTTCTCCGTGCCCAGGACCTTTTCCCGCTCCGTCAGGTATTTGCCAATCAAGTGGTGAAACTCCGAGGTGCTCATCTCTTTTTGGAACTCGGGAGCCGCTACAATTTTACGGAAAAACTCGTCCGTGGAAATTAAAATGTCGTAGTCGAAAAAGATGTCATAAATTCGAACGATGCCGTCTTCCCTGAGAGAAACATCGTCGGCGTCGAAGCGGCCACGGTGCAATGGAAGTCCAATGGCAAAATGGGTGTCGTGGTAAAGGTTGGCTCCGGTACTGACGATCCAGTCTACGAAACCGTTTTCGATGAGCGGAATCAAAGCGGAAATGCCGAGCCCCGCGGGGGTCAGGGCGCCACTCAGGCTCAAACCAACGGTCACATCATCCTGGAGAATCTTTTCAGTAAAAAGCTGACAAGCCTCACGAAGCCGTCCTCCGTTGTACGAAATAAGGTTGTTATCCACCAGCTCGACGATTGAAGTGGCCGGGTTGATGGGTTTCGGATCGATTCTCTTGCCTGCGAGATGCTTGCTTCTTGTTGCCATGGTAAATGTTTGGGGAAGTTCTAAGGGGAACCGACGTGAAGACGAACGTATCCCCCGTATAATTCAAATGAATGAGGAAATCAATGATTTTTTCTGTTGGAGAGCTTGAAGAGTACTCCCCCAAAGGGGGAGTACTAAGGTCAATTCGTTTTGAGCGGTCGGATGTTCTTACTCGCGGATGGCGGCGGCCCTGTTTTGCAGGTAGGCGTTACGTACGGCGCTGTAAAGATCGATCACGGACTCCTCGACCTGCTGGAAGGTCTCGAGGTTAAGGGAGCGCTCGTTGATGGCGTTCAGTGTAAAGGTTCCAGCACCAACTCCGGTTGCCCCGTCCACAAAAATACCGACGTAAAGAAGCGGATTCATACCGGCGTCGAACAGGTAACCGACCCCGTCTCGTACCGTCATGGGAGGCAGGAAGGGCAGCACCAGATAGGGTCCGGATTTGACACCCCAGACGCCCATGGTCTGACCCGTATCCTCATCGCTTTCCGGAATGCCTTCCGAGATCTTAGCAAAGTCGACAAATCCCGCGAGTCCAAATGTGGAGTTGATCGTAAAGCGGAGAACTTCCCGTGCTGCGCCTTCAAACTTGAGCTGCAACAGATTGTTAATGAACCTGCGCGGAAAATTAATGTTGGTTAAGGCGTTTCTGATACCGATCTGGGCAACGTCCGGCAGAACCTTGTCGTATCCAGTAGCCACGGGCTTCAAAAACCAGCGGTCCACTCCACGATTGAAATTAAACATCTTTTCGTTGAACTTTTCCCAGGGATCCTCTTTGGGTGCACCGTTGCTCATCTCGTCCGCAAAGGGATCTTCAAAAAGTGAAGACCGCCGTCCCTGAGATGCCTTCTCGGCGGGGGATTTTTCTGTGCTATCGTTGACAGATCCGGCTGGAGCAGCGGGGTTTCCGTTTGCGAACGCATTCGTCTTGACCGTCATGTCGCTCGCGATGCCTAGAACGCCGGCAATCATTGTTACCAGGATGGCCCTATATATATGGTGCGCGTTCATAATTCTCCTATAACTTACAGACTTATTGATTCTCGTCAAGTTAAATCTAGCCAATTTTTTGGACCTCTGGTGGGATCTCCGGTCCCTCCGGATGGCCGGTCCAACGGCCTGTCAGTCCTAAGGAATGCAATTAGGGGGCCATGGGGGACACCAATCAGGAATGATCGATCCGGGAGCAATTCGGACCATCAAAGCACACCATCTTCGCTACCCGAAGCACTTCCTGTTCAGGATTGGTCACTTGCATTCCAGCGGGTTCCGAGATTGCAAAGCCATAGGTGATTGGATATCTTGAAATCGTGGCCAAGGCAGAAGAGATACAGGGTAAAACCATCGTTCTAGGGGTCTCCGGAGGGATCGCCTGCTACAAGGCGGCCGAGCTGGTTCGGTTGCTCGTCCGGGAAGGGTTGGATGTGCAGGTTGTCATGACCCGGGACGCTCAGGAATTTGTTACTCCTCTGACCTTTCAGACTCTTTCGGGCCACCCGGTAGCTACCGAGTTATTCAATTTGACGCAGGAATCGGAAATCGGCCACATTAACCTGGCCGACAAAGCGGACCTCTTTGTCATCGCGCCGGCAACCGCAAATCTCATGGGAAAGATCGCCAATGGCATCGCCGATGATCTATTGACAACCGCGGTCATGGCAACGCGGGCTCGAGTACTGATCGCGCCGTCCATGAACGTCAACATGTTTCACAAGCAGGTCGTTCAGGACAATCTGGAGAAGCTCAAACGCTACGGTTACGACGTGATGGAGCCGGGTGAAGGTTATCTTGCCTGCGGTTACGAGGGGAAAGGGCGATTACCGGAGCCTGCTGACATCGTTAAGGAGATTCAGCGGTTGCTACGTAAGAGGGACCTGGTGGGTGAAAGGCTCTTGGTAACGGCGGGACCCAGCCGGGAATCCCTTGACCCGGTCCGATATATATCCAATCGATCATCGGGAAAAATGGGCTATTCCCTCGCCCGCGCGGGGGTGAGGCGGGGGGCCGAGGTAACACTGATCAGCGGTCCGGCATCCGTTGCCCCGCCCGCCGGAGTGAAGTTGGTTCCCGTGGTAACGGCGGATGAGATGTACCAGGCGGTGCTCAAGGAATATCCGGACGCCACCGCGGTGATCATGGCCGCTGCGGTAACGGATTTCCGGCCGGAAAAGATCGCAACGCAAAAAATCAAACGTGGCAATACGGCCTTGAAACTCAACCTAAAGCCTAATGTCGATATCTTGAAAGAATTGGGGGCGAAGAAAAACGGCAAAATCCTCGTAGGGTTTGCTGCCGAGACGGAAGAGCTGGTTAAAAATGCCGGTAAAAAACTCTTGGCAAAAAACCTTGACCTTATCGTTGCAAATAACGTGACGGAGGAAGGCAGTGGATTCGACGCGGATACGAACGTGGCAACTCTATTGGACCGGAGCGGCGAGAGTCAGTCCCTTCCCCTCATGACGAAAGACGATCTGGCGGATCGAATTTTGGATCACTTCCTTAAAATCAAGAATCAGAGGTAGTTTTCTCAAAGACGATTCCTGTGGGCGCGGGCCGTAGCCTTGTTTCAATCTGGCCATGGGGACTCAGCGCCCCCACGGCAGGTACCATTCATGGGGATCCCCCAAGATCCGAAACCCGCCAAGCTTTTCATTGCTCTCCTTTGTAGCCGGGAAGAGCTGTTTGACGAAGTCGAAAAAAATCTGGCCCACGAGTTTGGACCCCTGGAGTTGGTCAGTCCTGTTTTCCCTTGGGAGATGACCGATTTCTACCGCAAGGAAATGGGGCCAAAGCTTTTGCGCAAGTTTGTCTCCCACGCACCCTTGGTTCCGCCGGAGGACCTTGCAGCGATCAAGCTCAAGACCCAGGAGCTGGAATCCAGGTACATGAAGGTGGATGGGAACAGGCGAGGGCGGCAAGTCAACCTTGACCCCGGTTATCTCGACGCGAATAAAGTTGTGCTGGCCACCACAAAAGATGCCTCCCACAGAATCTATCTGAGCCGCGGAATCTACGGCGAAGTGACCTTGGGTTACCGTTACGGCTCATTCCATCCCCAGGATTACACCTATCCGGACTACCGCTGGGAGGAAACGCTTGGGTTCTTTAATAAAGTGAGAGCACACTACATGGAGCAGTTGAAACTGACAAGATCATGTTGATAGTACCTCAAGAATGGTGCTAAGATTCCCTTCCTGGTATGGAGATGGCCAATTGGAGTAGCCGAGATGAATTGAGGAGCATCGCCGCCTCGCTGCGCCACCATCTGGAGCGACGCGAAAAAGCCGGTATTCCCTATTTGCCTGTTGGTGAGTCTCGAAAGGATAATCAGAAGGCCGTGAGTCAACCGGTTCCTAATCAAGCCCTTGAGGGCAACCTGTTTTCCGACTATACCTCTGCGTACAGTAGCAAAAACCTGACGGAGCTCCGAACCGCCATAGGCGACTGCCAGCGTTGCAAGCTCGCACCCGGGCGGACACATCTGGTTTTCGGCGTGGGAAACCCGAAGGCCAAAGTGATGTTTGTTGGGGAGGGACCCGGTCGGGATGAGGACCTGCAAGGGGAGCCCTTCGTGGGTCGGGCAGGACAGCTGCTCACGGACATCATCACCAAGGGGATGGGGATGAAACGCGAGGACGTTTATATCGCCAACGTCATCAAATGTCGTCCCCCGGAGAACCGTAATCCGGAACCGGATGAGATTGAGGCCTGTGAGCCTTTTCTGGTTCAGCAGATTCAGTTGATCAAGCCCAGAGTCATTGTGGCCCTGGGGAAATTTGCCGTGCAGTCTTTATTGAAAAGCAAAGTACCTATCATGAAAATGCGCGGTGGTTGGCAGGATTACCATGGCACCAAGCTGATGCCCACACTGCATCCTGCCTACCTGCTGCGCAACCCGGGAGACAAGAAGCTTGTTTGGGAAGACATCAAAAAGGTCCTACAAGAAATCGCCGCTCCTGCTCTTTAGTGGAAGTATGCTCCTGGCGGGCTTGCTCGTGGCCGGACTTTCCGTCCTCGCTCAGGAGAAGGATTACGTATCGATATCTCCGCAGGTGCATCTGATTGTAGTGGATGGTGGAATCAACCCGGCGGTGGATGATTATATTAAGGAGAACATTACCCGGGCGCATGCGGCCGGGGCCAAGGCGTTGGTCATCCAGCTGGATACCCCCGGGGGTCTCCTGAGCTCCACGCGATCCATTGTCAAGGAGATCCTTGGAGCTCCACTTCCAGTGATCGTGTATGTTGCTCCCAGTGGGGCGGGTGCGGGATCTGCGGGTGTGTTTATCACCCTCGCTGCGCACATCGCGGCCATGGCACCGGGGACCAATATCGGTGCGGCTCACCCCGTGGCCGGGGGCGGACAGGAAGTCAAAGGTGTAATGGGTGAGAAAATCGAGAACTTTACCGCGTCTTTCAGCGAAAGCATTGCCGAGCGGCGCGGGAGGAACACGGAGTTTGCCATTCAAGCGGTGCGGCGGAGTATCTCGATTACTGACAAAGAGGCATTGGAGAAAAATGTAGTCGATATCATAGCCAATGACCTCAGAGATCTGCTCAATCAGGCGGAAGGGCGCGAAGTCGATATCAATGGGGTCAAGCAAAAGGTTTCGTTCAAGGGAGTGGGGGTGAAGAGCTTCGAGATGGCCCTGAGGCAGAAGATCATCGACATTCTGTCGGATCCCAATATCGCTTACCTGCTTCTCATGGCGGGAATCCTGGGTCTCTACATGGAGTTTTCCAATCCTGGAGTGATCTTTCCCGGTGTGGCGGGTGGGATCGCCATTCTCTTGGCTCTCACTTCGTTCCAAATTCTTCCCATCAATTATGCCGGATTGGCGTTGATCGTGCTGGGATTGGCCCTTCTCGTGGGGGAGGCATTTTTGCCCAGTTTCGGAGTCTTGGGCATTGGTGGAATCGTTGCCCTGACTCTGGGCTCGCTCCTGCTTTTTGATACCCGGGGATCTGATTTGGTGCTGGATAAGAAAATCGTTTTTACCGCTGTGGGAACTCTTAGCGCATTCATGATCGCCGTGGGTTACCTGGTGGTGAAGGCGCATAGGAGAAAACCGACCTTGGGTGTGGAGGGTCTGTTGGGAGAAGTTGCTGAGGTCAAGGTGAAATTGAACCCGGAAGGAAAGGTCTTTGTCCACGGAGAATTCTGGAACGCCGAGGGGGACGGGGAGTTCGAGGTCGGTGAAAAAGTCCGAGTGGCCGGATTTGACGGGATGATGCTAAAGGTGAAGCGGTTGGCGGAAAGTTAGCCAAAGATCTGAGAGAGGAGGCAGCTATGTTCTTTGGGTTTGGACCCTTATACACGTTTTTGATTATTCTCGGTATCCTGCTCGTAAGCGGTATCAAGATCCTACGCGAGTTTGAACGAGGAGTCATCTTTAGGCTTGGACGCATGGTGGATCCCCGGGGGCCGGGAATTATTTATGTTATCCCCGTCATTGAAAGAATGCTTCGGGTCGATCTGCGTACGGTTACTATGGACATCCCACCGCAGGACGTCATCACGCGGGACAACGTTTCCGTCAAGGTCAATGCGGTCCTCTACTTTAGGGTACTGGAGCCTAACAGGGCCATCCGGGAGGTGGAGAGCTTTCTATTTGCAACATCCCAATTGGCGCAGGTCACTTTGCGAAGCGTTTGTGGTCAGGCGGAGTTGGACGAGCTGCTGGCTGAAAGGGAAAGGATCAACGGACGAATTCAGGAAATATTGGACACTCAAACCGATCCCTGGGGAATAAAAGTCGTACTGGTGGAGTTGAAGCACATCGATCTTCCCCAGGAAATGCAGCGGGCGATGGCCAAACAAGCGGAAGCCGAGAGGGAAAGAAGGGCGAAAGTGATTCACGCCGACGGTGAATTCCAGGCGTCGCAAAAGCTGGCGGACGCTGCACAAGTGATCAGTCAGCATCCCATGGCGTTACAGCTTCGTTTTCTGCAGAGCCTCGTGGAAGTGGCCTCGGAGAAAAATTCCACGACCATTTTCCCGGTTCCCATCGATCTGCTGACGCCTTTCCTCAAAAAGTCAGAAACGGAAACTTAATGATCCTCTGAGGGCCGGAGGTCGGAGCTTCATTCTGCTCCCGACTCCCGGCCTTCGAGGGAGGGACTATGCATCGCGCAGCTGATTCAGTCCTTCCCCTTCCGTAAAGTCATGACCATGGCAAGCGTTCTATGGAGCTAAACGAGTTCTTTTATGAACTCCCTCCATCCTTAATCGCATCCCACCCGGGTGAAGATCGTGCGGGATCCCGCCTGTTGGTGTTAGACCGGCAATTTCGAACAATTACCCATACGAAATTTGAGTCCCTCGGAGAATTTTTGACGGCGGGCGATCTACTGGTCTTGAACGACTCGGAGGTCCTTCCCGTCAGGCTCGTCGGGAAGAAGGCATCGGGGGGCACGGTGGAGGTTTTGCTCCTGGAGCCATATTCTGGCGATGACCATCTTTGGACCGCCATGGTGGATTGCGCAAAAAAGCCGCAATTGGGCAGTCGACTTCTGTTCCCCCATGACATTTCAGCTACTGTCATTGGGATCATGGGAGAAGGACGCTATGGGCTGGAGTTCTTTTGCCAGGGAGACTTCATGGAGGCTCTTTTCGACGTGGGTGAGCCGCCTCTGCCCCCTTATATCCACCGTACCCGCAAACTGGAAAAATCAGATTGGCAGAGATACCAGACGGTCTATGCTTCGAGTCCCGGTTCCGTGGCCGCACCCACAGCAGGCCTTCACTTTACCCCGAAACTATTCGAGAGATTGGAATCCATGGGTGTGGGGCGTGAGTTTTTGACACTGCATGTTGGCCCAGGGACCTTTCAACCGATTCGTTCGAAGCAGGTGGAGTTCCATCGTATGGAAGGGGAGCGATACACCCTGAGCAAGAAGGTCGCACAAACGATCAACGGCGTAAAAAAGCATGGCAACCGAGTGATCGCCGTAGGATCCACCTCAACCCGTACATTGGAAGGCATAGCTCAGAAAAAAGGTCGGTTGGTGGAAGACCACGGCCTCGCTCATATCTTTATTCGGCCGGGCTTCACGTTTCGCGTCATCGACGGGTTGATTACCAATTTCCATTTGCCTGGATCCACACCGCTGCTTCTCGTAGCGGCCTTTGCTGGGATGGATCTCATGCGACAAGCTTACGATGAGGCCATAAGATTGAAATATCGTTTTTACAGCTATGGCGATGCAATGCTGATCCTCTGAAATTTTGGATTTTGGATTGCCGATTTTGAATTGGGAAGGAGTTATACTACCGAGATTCATGGTTCTAGATTTAATTTAGGTTTTACATCATTTAATTCTAACGAAGTGGGTCAATATATGTTTAATCTAAAATCCAAAATCTAAAATCGAAAATCAGCGAAATGTCCATCAAATTTACCGTAGTCAAAAAAGACAAGTCCAGTGGTGCCAGGCTTGGAAAGCTCAAAACCCCCCATGGGACGTTAGAGACGCCTGCCTTCATGCCCGTAGGAACCCAGGGGAGTGTGAAAGCCGTTTCCCCGAAGGACCTCCGGGAGATCGGCTACAAGATGATTCTCTCCAACACCTATCACCTCTATCTTCGGCCGGGGGTGGATGTCATCCGGGATCTGGGCGGGCTCCATCGTTTCATGGGTTGGAAAGGCTCGATATTGACGGATAGCGGTGGTTTTCAAGTTCTTAGCCTCGGGGCCATGAGAAGCATCAGCGAAGAAGGTGTCCGGTTCCAGTCTCATTTGGATGGCGCTTCACACTTGTTGACTCCCGAGAAGGTCATCGAAATCCAGGCGGCACTGGGGAGTGATCTCTCTATGGTCTTGGATGAGTGTATTCCTTACCCCGCGAACCGTGATTATGCGACCGAGTCAACTGATCGAACCGTGAGATGGGCACGTCGCTCGCTTGAATCCCGAGGCTCCGAGAACCAGACCGTTCTCGGGATTGTTCAGGGAGGTGTCTATCCTGACCTTCGGGAACAGTGTGTGAAAGATCTCCTAGAACTGCCCTTCGATGGATTTGCGGTTGGAGGCTTGGGCGTGGGTGAAGGGGAAAGTCAATTTTGCGAAATGACTAAATTTGTGGCAAACCTTTTACCAAAAGATCGACCGCGTTATCTCATGGGTGTCGGGAGACCCCAGGATTTGATTTTCGCCGTGCGCTGCGGTTACGACCTTTTCGACTGTGTGATTCCAACGAGAAACGCGAGGAACGGAACCCTGTTTACCTCCAAGGGTAAGATCAACATTAAACGTACGGAATTTACCCGCGATGATCGGCCCGTGGATGAAACCTGTGAATGTTATTGTTGCAAGAATTTTACCCGCGCCTACATTCGGCATCTCTACATGGCCGGAGAGATTCTTGGCTCTCATCTCCAAACGGTGCACAATCTGACCTATTATTATGATCTCATGGAGAAGATGCGTACCGGAATTCGGGAGGGTAGGGTTGATCTCTGGCCGTCGGAGGCGGAATCGGTAATGCAGGACGCAGGGTCGGAATAGGAGAAGTTATGTGGGATATTGCATTTGCTCAGGGTACCCCGGGCCCTTCGGGACCGAGCACGCTTATTAGTTTGTTTCCGTTGATTCTCATCTTTGTCATTTTTTACTTTCTCCTGATACGCCCCCAACAGAAGAGATCCAAGGAACACCGCAACATGCTGGAACAGCTCAAGAAGAACGACGAGGTGCTCACCTCTGGTGGTATCTTTGGTAAAATCATATCCTTATCGGACAACGTGATCACGCTGGAGGTAGCCCCGAACATGCGAATTCGGGTCAACCGACCGCAGATCTCCCAGGTCATCAAGCCAGAAAAGAGCGGAGGCAAGGAGGTCAAGACACAATAACATGACTCAGGGTTTAATCATTCGATTGACCATTCTGTTGGTTTCCCTCGTAACCTCGGTGGTCTACCTCATGCCAGCCTTCGTGGATAAGCTTCCACCGTGGTGGACCAAAATTTTCCCTTCGGAGGGTGTGCGCCTGGGATTGGACCTACAGGGCGGAACCCATCTCGTATTGGAAGTCAAAGTTGAAAAAGCGATTCAGAACACATTGGAGCGCCTGCGGGACGATCTAACCAAGCTCCTCAATGAAAGGGGAATCCCGTTAACCAATATTTCCTTAGGTGCCGACAATAGGATCCTCGTTCGGCTGCCGTCCCAGAGCTCCCAGCGGCTTCGTGACTTGCTTCGAAGTGAAGCTCCGAACCTCGACATCGTGAACGTGCAGAGCGGAGCCGAGGGTACGGAAATTGTCTTGGGCCTTCAGGAACGTGAGCTTCGAATTATCCGGGACAATGCTGTGGAGCAGTCCCTGGAGACCATTCGCAATCGAATCGATCAGTTTGGAGTGAGTGAGCCCACCATCCAACGCCAGGGGCAACGTGACATACTCGTACAGTTGCCAGGAATACAGGATCCAGAGAGAGCCAAGGAGTTAATCGGAAAGACGGCTTTGCTCGAGTTGAAGCTGGTGAATGAAACGGGGGACCCGCAAAAGGCCGTGGCCGACGGCCCGCCGCCCGGGATGGAAGTCCTTTATTCTACAAGTCCGAGGGTGGTCGGTGGGCTCGGTGTGGAACGGGTTCCCTACCTCCTGGAAGCCAAGACCCTGATGACTGGAGAGTATATCGCGGACGCCAGGGTTAGGCCCGGAGGACAGCTTGAGGGACCCTACGTAGAGCTGACTTTGAACTCCGCAGGCGCAAAGATCTTTGAGAGAGTCACCGGGGACAACGTGGGCCGACGACTAGCCATCATCCTCGATAATCGGGTCTATTCGGCGCCTGTCATTCAGGAACGAATCGCCGGTGGGGTTGCTTCTATTACCGGAAACTTTGATTTCAAGGAAGCCCATGACCTTGCCATTGTCCTGAGGGCCGGTGCCTTGCCTGCTCCCGTTGAAATCGTCGAAGAACGAACGGTGGGCCCCTCGCTGGGCCGTGATTCCATCCGCCAGGGCGTAACCTCCTTTGTGGTCGGGGGAGCGCTGCTGGTCCTGTTTATGATTGCCTATTATAGGGGTGCGGGGCTCTTGGCCGATGTGGCGCTGGTAGCCAATATCCTTTTTATGATGGCTATCTTGGCGGGGTTTGAAGCCGTGTTAACTTTACCGGGTATAGGCGGGATCATTCTCACCATGGGCATGGCGGTGGATGCGAACGTGCTTATCAATGAGCGTATTCGCGAAGAGGTGAGAACCGGTAAGTCTCCTCGGGCCGCGATTGAATCCGGCTACGAGCGAGCCCTGCCGGCCATCCTGGATTCAAATATTACGACCTTTCTTGCGGGCGTTATTTTGTTTCAGTTCGGCACCGGACCGGTCAAAGGTTTCGCGGTGACGCTCTGTGTGGGTATCTTTACTACCGTCATGACGGCCGTATTTGGCACCCGTATATACTATGACTATCGACTGGCGGGTAGAAAGCTGAACCGCCTGAGCGTTTGAGTAGATTTATGGAACTCATCAAGCCAGGAACTCAAATCCCATTTCTCCAATACCGGTATGTGGCCTTCGCGTTGTCCGGAGTCCTTCTTCTCGGTGTTCTGCTCCTTCTCTTCGTCAAGGGACCCCAGATGGGCGTGGACTTTGCCGGTGGCACCATGGTGCATCTCAAATTTAATCAAAAGATTACCATCGGTGAGCTTAGGCAAGCCCTTGGAGACATCGGTTTCAGTGACAGCGTGGTTCAGGATTTTGGCGGCGGTGGCAGCGGGGAGTTTCTTATCCGATTTGAACGAACCGGAGATCAAGTGGGAGCGGTCGCGGGAGAGATGCGACGCGGGCTGACCGAGCGATTTGGTCCGGACCAGTTTGAGATTCGTAGAGTAGAATTCGTGGGACCCAAGGTGGGCAAGGACCTTAGACGAAGAGGAACCTGGTCGGTCATCGCGGCCACCATCATGATGGGGATCTACGTTTGGATTCGGTTCGGCTCCAGCTTCGGTACCCGCTTCGGCCTCGGTTTCGGTTTGGGTGCCATTGTGGCCCTCGTTCACGATGTGGCCATTACCGCGGGTGCTCTCATTCTGGCGAACTACGAGTTTGATCTTCCCATCGTTGCTGCCCTCCTTACCATTGCAGGATACTCCGTCAACGACACGGTGGTGGTTTCCGATCGGATCCGGGAAAACATGCGGAAATCCCGGAGGGAAAGAATGGAAATTATCATCAATCGAAGCATCAATGAGACTCTGGGGCGCACGGTGATTACGACGGGCACGTCATTGATGGTTTTGGCGGCGCTATTCGTGCTGGGGGGAGGTGTGATTCGACCGTTCGCATTTGCCCTGCTGGTCGGTTTCATCTCCGGAGTCTATTCAACCATCTTCATTGCCACACCGGTGATTCTGTTCAGCGAGAGGGGTAAGCGAAGGTGAGGCGATGGAAAAACGCTGGATTTTACTGGACACCGATAAAGAAGTCGTTGCCAGTTTATCTCAAGCCCTAGATATCCCACCCCTGCTCGCGCGGATCCTCGCGCATCGTGGATTACAGGACGCGCGGGCGGCAAAGCCCTTTCTATCTTCCAGTCTGAGCACAGATCTTCCGTCTCCCTTTTTGATGACGGATATGGATCGAGCGGTAGGCCGCTTGGTTCTTGCCCTTGAGCGTAAGGAACAGATTTGCATCTGGGGAGACTACGATGTCGATGGGACCACAGGCGCGTCGGCGTTGGTGTCGTTCTTGCGGGAGATCGGCGGCGATCCCAAATTCTATGTTCCGCACCGAATCGAAGAAGGGTATGGAATGAACTCAGACGGTCTGAAACGGCTTGCCGATCAGGGCGTCTCCTTGGTTGTCTCCGTGGACTGCGGGATTTCTAATTACCAGGAAGTGAAATTCGCCAATAGCCTTAACCTGGACGTTGTCATCGTTGATCACCATGAGCCGCCGCCGGACTTGCCCGCCGCGGTGGCCATTTTGAATCCGCATCGGGCGGATTGCTCTTTCCCGGACAAGGGGCTCTCTGGAGCCGGGCTCGCGTTTTATTTAATCATAGGACTCAGAGCGAAGTTGCGTGAGATCAAATGGTTTAGCGGTACACAGGAGCCTGATATCCGTCGGTATCTGGATGTGATCACCCTCGGGACCATTGCCGATATGGTGCCTCTAAGAGGTGCGAACCGTGTTCTCGTGCGCCGGGGCCTCCAGGAGCTTGCTGATTCCACGCGTCCGGGGATCATCGCACTGAGGCGGGTGGCGGGCTTGCCAACCGGTGCGGTGACCGCCGGGCAGGTGGGTTTCCGCCTCGGTCCGAGGATTAACGCCGCAGGCCGCATGGACGCCGGACTCAAAGTCGTCGAGATGCTGACCACGAGGTCGGAAGACCAGGCCCGTAGGATCGCCCAGGAGTTGGACGGGAACAACAGGGAAAGACAGGAGATGGAAGCGCAGGTGCTCGGAGAGGCCCTCAAAATGATCCAGTCGGATCCTAATCAACACGATCGCTGTTCGATTGTGTTGGGCGCGGATGGCTGGCATCCGGGTGTGCTGGGCATCGTGGCTTCCCGCATCGTTGAAAGATTTCATCGACCCACGGTGGTCATCGGTTTCAACAACGGGGAAGGAAAAGCGTCGGCACGCAGCATCCGAGGCTTCCACATGGTGGAGGGATTGCGCCGCTGTGCGGACCTGCTGGAAAAATATGGTGGCCATGAATACGCGGGCGGGCTCAGCATCAAATATGATCAGTTGGCGACGTTTTCGCAGCGGTTCGAAGAAGTCGCACGTGGGTCTCTTACTGCCGAAGACCTGAAGCCGTATCTTGAGGTGGACGCCCTGCTTGAGGCGGATGAGGTAGGTCTACCGTTGGCAAGGGAGCTGCAACGGCTCCAACCTTTCGGAGTCGGTAACCCTGAACCGTTGCTGCTTACGCGCGGATTGGAAGTGGCCGAACGGAGAGGGTTTAAAGGTGGTGCACGCTTACGGTTGCGCAAAGGGGCCAAACAGGTCAGTGCCGTCCTATTCGGGGAGGAAGACGATTTTCCAGGCCGGGAGGGTGCGATCATCGATGTGGTCTATCGCCTAGGAGAGAATGAATGGAACGGCACGTCTACGGCGCAGATGAGAATCGTTGACGCCCGTATCTCAAAAACTGTCCAATCTTAGTCTTAGCGTGGCCATAGTCCTCGGGCGAAAAACTCTCAAAACGGATTGACTTAGCGCCGGTGATCGGTTAGAAGACTTTTTTCCCTCGGGGATCACACTCTCCGAGAAAGTCATGTTTGTTAAGGAGGTTTCTATGATTTCTCTGGTCAAGAATCTTGGTCGGGTGGGTTGGGTTGCCGCATCTGCTCTGCTGGTGTCCATCATTTGGGTCAACGAACCGGCCTTTTCACAAGATTCCTTCTATAAGGGCAAAACACTTGTAATCATTCAAGGCCGCCGTCCCGGCGGATTGGGCGATTTACGTACGCGAGCAACAATGACAAGACTCTCAAAGTTTATACCGGGCAATCCCACTATCGTAACGCAGTACATGCCGGGTGCCGGCGGAAGAAAAGCCGCCAATCATCTGTATCAAAAGGCGCGAAGGGATGGGTTAACCCTCGCCAACATCGGATCCGGCTTTGTGTCCAACGGCATAACGGGCGCAGCTGGAGTAAATTATGACGTCGATAAGTTTAACTTCCTCGGTTCCGGAAACAGTAACACGACTTACGTCTTTGTGACCCGAACGGAGGCGGGTTTTGACAACATAAAAAAGCTACGCAAAGGGCCCGTAAGGCTTGGTACTCTAAGTGTGGGTCATGAAATCTATACTTTAGCACGGCTTTTCTCATGGATCATTGGTTTGGAAAAGGTAACTTTTGTCCCCGGATATTCGGGACCGGAGTTGGATTTGGCGGTTACCCGTGGCGAGGTGGACGGTCGAGTCAACAACCCCGCTAGCATGATGCGCCGGAGCCCGGACTGGGTTCTAAAAAACAAAGCCGTCCTTCACTCCATCATGGAAATCCCGTCTGGGTATCGTTTGTCTCCACATCCTGCTTTCAAGAAACCCCCATCATTGTTGAGCTTTACTACGACGAATCAGCAGAGAGAGATTCTCAAAATGCAAACCAACTTCAGGTTGGTAGGATCGCCCTATATTGCGCCTCCCGGAGTGCCGAAGGAACGCATCAAAATTCTAGAAGAAGCATTTCGCAAGGTGTTCAAAGATCCCGGAACGGAAAAAGAATGGGTAAAATTTACCGGTGAAGAATACCATCCGCTTTTACCGGAAGACCAGCAGGCGGCGGTGAAAAGTATTCCGAGAAGTAAGGAGATCTTGGCGCTTTATAAGAGAATCTCAGGAGCCGGCCCGCTCCCAAAGCGATAAGTTACAGAATTTCTAACGTAAAATCGCTAACGAGGGATCAACATCTCCATGTTGGAAGCCTTCCTCCAGGGGCCGCTTACAGTAATTCAGCCTGCGATATTTGGTGCTATGCTCGTGGGGATCGGCATAGGCACCTTTATCGCCGTGACCCCGCAGGGCCTCGGATTGCCCCTGGCCTATTCACTCCTCATTCCCATCGTCGTCCAATTTGACCCGTACATTGCCATAGCATTATTGCTGGGGATGGACACGGTTACAAACACGGGAAATTCATTCCTGCCTGTGTTGTTTTCCATACCTGGCGGTGCGGGTGCACAGGCCATTATCCTGGATGGATACCCCATGGGGCAAAGGGGTGAAGCCAAACGCGCCCTGGCTGCCGGCTTCAGCGCTAGTATTCTTGGAGGGCTCTTTGGCATCGTGGTGATGGGTATTACCATCCCGCTATTGAGACCCCTCATTCTTCTGATCGGTGCTCCGGAGCTCCTGGTGCTAGTGATCTGGGGCATCAGCACGGTCTCGCTGCTCGCCGGACCGCAACCCATTAAAGGTCTAATTTCCGCCGCTTTTGGGCTCAGCATCACCATGGTGGGTATGGATCTGAACGTTGGGATTCCGCGATTCATGCTAAACATCCCCTACCTCATCGATGGCGTACCCCTGACCATAATCGCCTTAGGCGTTTTTGCGGTGCCTGCTTGCCTCGACCTGGCGGTTCGCCGGATGGGAGTCGAACAGAAAAGTGCGCCCCTTGGAAAGGGAATGCTCGATGGGATCAGAGACACGCTTCGCAATTGGTGGTTGGTCCTCCGCTGTAGTGTTCTCGGAGTTGTAATTGGTGCTACCCCAGGGCTGGGGTCCCAGGTCGCCGATTGGCTCGCCTATGCCCATGCGGTTCAAACGACAAAAGGTAAGAAGGAGTTTGGTAGAGGAGACGTGCGCGGTGTCATCGCGCCCGACACCACGAACAGTTCCAAAGATGGCGGCGAGTTGATTCCTACCCTCGCCTTTGGGGTCCCCGGGAGCACGACCAACGCATTGTTCATGCTGGCACTCATCATTATGGGAATCACACCGGGACCGGGTCTCTTGGAGAACAGGATGGATCTGGTGTTCTATATGGTCTGGGTGATGACCTTTTCGTCCGTTATCGGAGGCGTCATCTGTCTTGCCTTCATTCCTCAGCTATCCAAAATTGCATCCCTTCGCTACTCGGTATTGGTGCCCATCATTTTGGGGGCAAGTTTTCTAGGCGCTTATATGGCGACGCGGGACATGATGGATCTAATCCTTCTCTGTCTGTTTGGTTTTATCGGTGTCATCATGAAGCGGTACGGATA
>JABAOE010002310.1_pt4 | contig 63797 bp, 60 predicted proteins | sample 7062141 | NCBI WGS metagenome assembly JABAOE01 (sample SAMN14538627, study PRJNA623070) | marine sediment metagenome | biome: marine biome [ENVO:00000428]; feature: marine pelagic biome [ENVO:01000023]; material: deep marine sediment [ENVO:00002113] | place: India: Gulf of Khambhat ... | reverse complement strand
CGCGACGAGAACCGCAAATTCGTCAGACTGGCAAAGCGCTCGCAATTACCGTCAATATCGATCTTTCCGTTTTTCGCTGACGCGGGCGGTTTGATCGCCTACGGTCCGGAGCGCGATTCCTTTAACACCCAGGCTGCCGCCATCGCCAGCAAGCTCCTGCGTGGTGCCGATCCCGGTGAACTGCCAATGGAACGAATTCACGTGTTCGAGTTGGTGGTCAATCTCAAAACTGCCAGAGCACTCGGCCTGGCAATGCCGAGCGATATCATGGTTCGCGCAGATCGGATCATCGAATGATCGACATCGCCACGATGCGACATACCGTTTTCTCTGGTTCGTTTTTCATTACGGCGCTGGTCGCATTGGGTATTTTGTCAACCAACGCAAGCGCGCAAGACAGACTTCCGCGGCTCGGTTTTCTTGCCCTCGCCGGCGAAGAAAGCCTCAGAGCATATGATGGCGCCTTCTTCCGGAAGCTGGAAAGTCTGGGCTGGGTCGAGGGAAAGAACGTCGAGTTTGTTTTCAGTACTGCGAACAATGATCCCGCGCAGTATCCGCAGGCCGCTGCCCGATTAGTCCAAGAAAAAGTGCACCTGATTTACGCCGAAAGCGCACCGGCAGTACGAGCTGCGCATGCGGCAACGCGCACAATTCCGACCATCGCCAGCGACTATACCAATGATCCCGTCGCAGCCGGTTACGCGATAAGTTATCGACGGCCCGGCGGAAACATCACCGGCATTTTCCTGGACGCGCCGCAGTTCGCCGGCAAGTGGATCGAGTTGCTCAAAAGTCTCGTACCAGGTTTGACCCATGCCGTCGTGTTGTGGGATCCGACTCCCGGAGACACGCATGTGCGCGCACTGGAAAAAATGGCGCCATCATTCGGTCTGAATCTCGAGTTCATTGATATAAAAACGCCTGAGGATATTGATGCCGCAGCATCTGCCTTTCGCAAGAAGCCGGGCGCGATTTTCATCGTGCCCTCCCCCATGATGTTTTACGAAAGTGCGCGCCTCGCCCGCTTGGCACGCAAAGAGCGAGTGCCCGCGATATCGATGGCTCAGCAGTTCGCCGAGCAAGGCGGACTGCTCGCTTATGGCCCCGAACAAGATGCGGCGAATGCACGCCTTGCCGTTTTGGCCGCCAAAATTCTTGACGGAGCTGATCCGGCAGACTTGCCGATCGAAAAGCCAGATCGTTTCGAATTGTTGATTAACCTCAAAACCGCTAAATTGCTGGGGATCGTCGTGAATGACAGTTTACTTCTGCAAGCGCACAGGCTGATTCAGTGACCAGCAACGCGACAGTGCCAACGAGCGCGAAGTTCTTGCTGATACTCGTAGCCGCATCGGCCGCATTCATAAGCTCAGGCCGCGAGGCAACAGCACGGGACGAACTGCCGCGCGTCGGTGTATTGTCACTGGTTACAGAAGCGGGCGAGCCCCCGTATATCAAGATCGTCTATCGGGGCATGGAAAAGCTCGGATGGATTGCCGGAAAGAATATCGTCTACGTAAGGCCTCAATCATTTGACGATCCGGCACGCTTTGCGGACGCGGCTAGAGAACTTGTGCGAAGCAAAGTCGACCTTATTTATGCCGACAGCGCGCCAGCCATGCGAGCTGCACAAGCTGCCACCCGTGAAATACCTATTGTCGGTACTGACTACACAAATGACCCCGTAGCGGTTGGCTATGCAAAAACTTATCACCGCCCTGGAGGAAACATAACAGGCGTCTTTCTTGATGCGCCCCAATTCGCCGGCAATTGGATAGACTTGCTAAGGACTATCTTGCCTGACCTCAAGCGCGCTGTAGCACTTTATGACCCGAGTCCCGGTGACAGGCATTTGAAAGCGCTTCAAGCAGCTGCCCGCGCCGCCGGAATACAACTCCAGATTGTTGAAGTACACAAACCCGAAGATATCGACCGAGCGGCAACCATGACTTTGCCCGGAACGCCGCAGGCGATCATCATCGTGCCCTCGCCGATGACGTATGCAGAAAACACGCGTCTTGCTCGCCTGGCAAGGAAGCAAAAGCTGCCTGCAACATCAATGGCTCCGCATTTCGCGGGAAAAGGTGGTTTGCTCGCTTACGGTCCGGATAACTCAATAGTTGAGCGTCTTGCCGTTCAGATCTCAAAAATTCTTAATGGCGCCAATCCGGGCGACTTGCCTATTGAAAGACCCCATAAATTCGAACTGGTGATTAACCTGAAGACCGCCAATGCGCTCGGCCTGACAATTCCCGACGCGGTAGTATTTCAAGCGGATCGCCTAATTCGTTAAGCGAACCACTCGCGCCGAAACCCCCAGTTCTGCGAGCAACGCTTTCGCTCCTTTCAGATCCTTGGTATCGAAATCTTCGGTAACCGGGATAAACAGTCAAATTTCGTTAATTTCGCACAATTACTGCGCGCCATAGTGCGCAGTTTTACCAGCCCGGCGTGGGTAGCATTGAAGTTGAGCGCAGCCATAATCCCCGGACGGATTTTCCGCTGCGCCAGGTTTGCTTATCCTCCTTTGCCTCTCCCGGGCTTATGCGCATCCCCCAAATTGGCGGATGCGCTTTTTTTGTTGTTTTGGTTAGTGAACGGTGGGGCGTAACAGCGCACGCATCAGCACGGTCGTTTCCGCAATACGGTCAAAGCGCTCATTGCTGTCGCGCGCATCGCGCGCCACCCACGCCAATCCGAGCAACGCGTCGTACACCGTTTCCACAAAGGCCGGCGCGCAGGGCACCGGGTCGGTCGCCTGCATGGTTCGACGCGACGGAGCAACTTTTTCAAAACTGTACGCCGGCTCGGCATCCCAGCCAGTCATTGCGATGTGAAATACCCGTGCCGCGGCCGAACGCCCCCACATACGGCGAATCGAACCGTCGACCCAGTTGACCAGCTGATCACGCGTAACGAGATTGGTGTGCCAGGCTGCCAGCGCTGTGCGTTCCGCTGCGGCTGTTTCGACGGCTCGCTGCAGGCTTGGCACGAGCTCATTCAGGCGCGCAGGCATGCGATGCCCCACTCGGGATTCGAGACGAGTGACGCCACCGGCAAATTCGCTGCCCGACTCAAGTTGCTTCCACACCAGCTGAAGCCGCAGCCCTCCTCCGTTGACGCTGTTGTAGACCAGCGCACGCAAGGCCAATGACTGACCGTCACCAGGGTCAAACTCAAAGCACTTGGGCAACGATACGTCCAGAAACATGCGCGCACCAAAATTGGTGAGATCAAGCTCGGCTTCCGCGTGGGCGGGATCAGCACGTACGACGCCGAGTGCCCGCTCGAGGTTTTCGATAACACGGGCGTGCGGGACCAACTGGTGACGGCGGTTGACCACACCGACCGGCATTTCGAGCAGTCCCACTCCGGGGCCCGCACGGCGCAAGACCACATCCAGATGCGCGCAATCGTCCGCGCCGCCGTTCGCTCCAACCGCGATTTGATCCTGCTTGGTTACGCCCCTGCGTTCGAATCCGGGAACCAGGGCCGCGAGGTCGCGCAAACTGCCCCGGTAGTTGCGCGGGTCGTTGCGCGCAGACCACGCATCAACCTTGGCGCGCAGATTTGCGATATCGGTTTTTTGTTCCCTGCGGATGCCGGCAATAGCCGGATTGACAATTTCTCCCATGGCCGCCTCCTGTTGTTAGGTGGAGGCAGTTTGCGCCGGTCAGTGGCTCACCACGTGAGCCACCTTAATCAGCCCTGCAAAAAAAACGCAGGGGCGAGCCGACGCGACGCCCGCGAGAAATAAGTTAAACAACAAAACGTCGGTGTTGAGCGCTAAACGTGATCAATACTGCGTTGCATGTTGTTCAGCGGCCGACTTGTAACTGCTCCACCCGTTTTTCCAGCGCGACTGCGCACAATTGTGAATACGGTTTTCAAAAGCGACACGTTCCAGCGCCGGCTGAAAACCAGCCTCGCTGATCATGGAGAACAAGGCAGCGCGGTGAACACCTGAAAGATGAGCGCTCAGAAAGCGAACCGCAAAGGCTTCAAATTCGTCAGCTTCTTCACGCGTTGCCCAGCCGCAGGTAATGGCGGTCTCGGCAAGCCAGTAAAGTTGGGTGATTTCCTGGACGGCGACCGAATACTCGTATCGCGGCGCACCCGGGCCAGCATGGCTGGCCACAGACGCGATCAACAGCACAATGCCGGCGACGGTGTTGCATAACAAATGTTGGTAATGCATTTGCCACCCCCATTCAAACAACCCGTAAAGCTGGTACAACTGTCCGAGTCGCGAACTTGAGGCTGGCAGATTGGCGGCAGGTTACCGAGCGGTCCGTATGCGGTGTCGCAACTTACTCTCTCCTGCCCGTTGTTAATTGTCTTTACTTGCTATGCGGCACAATGCGTTTGGATCGTTCACGAAACCTGGCCAACCACTGCTCTGGCCAGAAGTGCACGATATCGGCCTCTATGCCAAGTTGATGCAAGTTCCGTGCGAGGCGCACGAATAAAAACATCAAATAAACAATGTAATAGGGTCTGGGTGGAGGGTTGCCCCGGCTATTCGTGGTATTGGTGGGCAGCGGCTGTCAGCTTTTCGGCAACGCGACGGCGCAACTCAACCGGCGCCAATACCTCGACCTCCGCACCGTGCTTGAGGATGTCCATCATCAGCTCCGGATCCTGGCTGTAAGGCAGTTCCAGGATATAACGGCCCGCTTCGTCAAAACCGGATCGCTGCTGTGGATGCCATTCTTCGGCCGCTACCCAGCGCGCTCGCTGCGCCGAGAAACGCAGCTTTGCCCATTGCACCTTTTCGCCGGAAAAAATACCGTATCCCGCGCCCAGTAACCGATCGAGATCGGCCCCGGCCACTTCAACAGCCGCCTCATCGAGCACGCTGGCGCCCTCTATTGCATCCAGCGCAAAGCTGCGCACCGCTTCGGCCAGGTGGCACCAGGCATCCAGATACCAGTTGTCTCGATAGTGAACCAGCCGCTGCGGCGACACATTGCGATGCGTCNNGCGAGCGAACGAAGTAGTCCAGACACAGCTTGCGCCGAGCCATCAGAGCCATTGCAATCTTTTCGAAGAATTGGATTCTGCGGCTGCGCGAACCCATGCGCAGTACGCGTATGCGCTTGCGCACTTCATCGGCGGAATGACTGGTTGATTCAATCAAAGACGTCAGTCGCACCTTGAGTGGTTCGAGACGTGAGCCAAGCAGACCAGGCTCGATCTCCTTGAGCAGGCTTTCCATCGACAACAGGGCAAGGATTTCGGATTCGTTGAACCAGAGTCCCGGCAACTCGTATTCCGGCGCACCGGCGACTGGTTCAGAAAACCGATAACCACCGGCTTCCCGGTCCCATTCAATCGGCGCGTTGAGCCGGTCGCGCATGTACTCGAGATCGCGCTTGACGGTGGCCCGCGAAACCGACAACTCATCGAGAAAGCGATCGATGGTGACAACACGCTTGTCACGCAACAAGCGATCAATGCGGTAGAAGCGTTCGGTACGATCCACAACTACGCAGGGCGCAGAAAAAATGATGCGTGGCCTCGGTCGCCGCCGCCAAACACTCAGCCGCCTTTCCTGCCAAACAAGCGCCGAAATGCGTCTTTGATCACCTCCCACAACAGCGCCAAGGCATTCAACGACGTCTCGGCCTGCGCCTGGCCTGCCGCGCCAGTTGCCTCATCCGACCCGGCCTGCGTTGCACTGGCGGCAGCCTGTACGCGCTGCGCAAAATTACCCGCAAATTGCTTCAGTATCTGATCTGCAACTGGAACAATCATGCGGCCACCGAATGTGGCCGCCTTGCCGGTCATCGATACCTCACTGTTACCCACCAGATTCGATTTGTCGTTTCCATCTGCTTCGATGCGAGCAGTGAGGTCCATGCTGGCCCCCGACGATCCACTGCGGTCGGTTCCCTTGCCAACCATGCGCAAGGTCTTGTTGGCCGCATCCACTTCAATAATCTCGATGGTGCCATTGAACGAAAGTGTGGCGGGGCCGACACGCGAGGTCACCGTGCCCTTGTAGTGGCTGTCGTCGACCCGTTCGGTGATTTTTGCTCCGGGCATACACGCCGCTACCGCCTGCACGTCCTGAAGGAAACGCCAGGCAGCGTCCGCCGACACCGGCAGCGGGAAGGTTTTTTCAAGATTGACTTTCATAGGCTTGGTCCATTTTCTCGGTTGACGCCTTGCCCCGAGCGCCGGTCCCGGAGCGTTCATCCTTTGCCCAACAACAGTTTCGATGCAACGGCGACAGCATGCAAATTTGCCACAGACTATAACAATTAAACGCCCGGCAAAGCATCTGGCAAAACATGCCGAACTTGCCGCGGCAGGTATCAGTTCAGCGTGGACAATCGCCGACAGTGCCATAATTCGGTTTGGCTTTTAACTGACTTGCTTGCCGAGGCCTATATGCCTGTCAATTTGACGGCAATCAGGGGCGCATTGGCAACGTAGCCTCCTGATCGACCGCAACCCGTTTAACGTGAACGATCCAACAATGATTCGCCCGGCAAGCTGGATCGGGCAGGCAATCGAAAGGCGCGAGGACGTGGCGCTGCTCACTGGCGCCGGGCGTTATGCCGACGACCTGGGTACCCGCCCGGGTACGCTCTTCGCCGCATTCGTGCGATCACCACATGCACACGCGCGTATCAAGTCGATCGACACCAGCCGCGCACTCGGTGTGCCCGGCGTCCGATGCGTGCTCGCAGGCGATGACGTTCGTAGCTGGGCGAGACCCTTCGTTGTCGGCGTGAAGCAGCCGATGGCGCACTGGTGCATTGCCGTTGACACGGTACGCTACGTCGGTGAACCGGTGGCAGTCGTGGTGGCAGAAAATCGTTATGTTGCGGAAGACGCGCTCGATCTAGTCAACATCGAATACGAATCGCTCGAGGCCGTGCTGGATGTTGAAGGCGCAACCGAGCAGAGTGCACCAACGTTGCACGAAGCCGTTGGGTCGAATGTGGTCAGCGACCGACAGTTTGTTTACGGCGATCCCGATGCGGCATTCAGTGAGGCGCCACACCGTGTCCAAATCAAGGTCCACTATCCGCGCAACTCCTGTACGCCGATCGAAACTTACGTGGTGGTTGCAGAGCACGGCAGTGAAGGCGACTACGACGTGCTATCAAATTTCATGGGTCCGTTTTCGCTGCATGCGGTGATGGCACTGGCACTGCAAGTCCCGGCGGCAAAGTTGCGACTGCGCATGCCGCGTGATGGCGGCGGCAGTTTCGGTGTCAAGCAAGGTATTTTCCCGTATATCGTCGCGTTATGTCTGGCCGCCCGAAAAGCCGGTGCGCCGGTGAAATGGGTCGAGGACCGTCTCGAGCACCTGGTCGCCGCCACCTCGTCGACCGGCCGGGTCAGCGAACTAGAAGCCGCCGTCGCGAGTGACGGACGCATCACTGCACTGGCCTACGACCAGCTCGATGATTGTGGTGCGTATCTTCGAGCACCGGAACCGGCGACGTTCTACCGCATGCATGGTTGCCTGACCGGTGCCTACCGTATACCCAATCTCAAGGTTCGCAACCGGGTAGTGCTGACCAACAAGACACCCGCGGGCCTGGTGCGCGGCTTTGGTGGTCCGCAGGTGTATTTCGCGCTCGAGCGACTGGTGCAGCGCATCGCCTTGGAACTGAAACTTGATCCACTCGAGGTCTACCGGCGCAATTTCATCGAAGCGTCAGACTTTCCATTCCGCACCGCTGCTGGCGCGCTGCTCGATTCAGGTGACTATCACGCCACGCTTGAACTGGCGTGCCACCGCGGTGAACTGGAAAAACTCAAGCAAAAGCGCGAAGCGGCCCGCGCCGAGGGCCGCTTGTACGGTATCGGCTATGCCGCCATCGTCGAGCCGTCGATTTCGAACATGGGTTATATCACCACGGTGATGACTAAACAGGCACGCGCCAAGGCGGGGCCAAAGAACGGTGCCATCACCAGCGCGACGGTGAGCATCGACCTGCTTGGCGCCATCACCGTCAGTGTTGCTTCGGTACCGCACGGCCAGGGCCACATTACTGCGCTATCGCAAGTCACCGCAGATGTGTTTGGCCTGAACCCGAATGACATCACCGTCGACGTTGAACTGGACACGCGCAAGGACGCGTGGTCGGTTGCTGAAGGCAATTACTCGAGCCGCTTTGCCGGCGCAGTGGCGGGCACTGTTCATCTCGCAGCCAGCAAAGTGCGCGACAAGCTGAAACGCATCGCCGCCGTGCAATTGAAATGTGACACCGCCGACGTCGTGTTTGCCGAAGGAAAGGTTTTTGCCCACAGCGCGCCTGAAAAGTCTCTTGCATTCTCGCGACTGGCGAGTGGCCCGCACTGGGCGCCGGGCCTGTTGCCCGATGGCGTTTCGCCGGGGCTTCATGAAACCGCAATCTGGACCCCGGAACAACTCGGACCGCCTGGCGACGATGACCGTATCAACACCTCCGGGGCCTATGGCTTCGCGTTTGATATCTGTGCCGTCGAGATCGATCCCAGCACCGGCAAAGTGCATCTCGACCGTTACGTCACGGCGCACGATGCGGGTACCCTGCTGAATCCAGCGCTGGCCGATGGCCAAATTCGCGGCGGCTTCGCGCAAGCAGTCGGCGCAGCCTTGATGGAAGAGTTCGCTTACCGCGCCGACGGCTCGTTCATGTCGGGCACATTCGCCGACTATCTGGTGCCCACCGCAGTGGAAATTCCCGAACCGGTGATTGCACACATGCAAACACCCTCTCCGTTTACACCTCTCGGTGCAAAAGGCATCGGCGAAGGCAACAACATGAGCACGCCCGTGTGCATCGCCAACGCCATTGCCGATGCGCTCGGCCCGAATATCGAGCCGCAGGCCATCAAGCTGCCAATGACCCCGTCGCGGGTTATTGACTTGATCGCACCCAAGGAATCGCCACCGAAGCATATTCCGCCGCGCACACAGCGCAACGGTAAACAATTCGCCACCTCCGGCACTGTCACCATCGCCGCATCGATCGAGGCCGTTCATCGTGTGTTGCATGATCCGGAGAAACTTGCGATGGTCATTCCCGGCTGTCACAAGCTCGAGACCGTTGCCGATAACACTTACATTGCCGACATGTCCCTGTCAGTGGGTGTGGTCAAAGCCGGTTTTCGTGTGGAAATGTCAATCGCGGATGAAGAACCGATGCGATGCATGCGCCTTTCGGGCAAAGGCAGTGGCGCATTGGGCAGCGCCGAGGGCGATGGGCGCATCAGGCTGACAGAAATGGACAGCGGCACCCGGCTGGACTACGACTATGCCTTCTCGTTGCAGGGCAAGATTGTTGCCGTTGGCGCGCGAATGATTGAAAGTGCTACCGGTATGGTATTGCAACAGTTGTTCGTGCGGCTTGGACGCGTCGCCGGCGGCAAACGTCCCGCCGTAAGTCTTTGGCAGCGTCTGTTGCACCTGCTCGGGCTCGACAAAGCAGGATCGCGCACATGAAACCGGCGGCATTCGACTACATTCGGGCCGACACCGGTGAAGAGGTCACGCAACTTCTCGCACAGTATGGTGACGACGCGCGCATCCTTGCCGGTGGACAGTCATTAATTGCGGCGTTGAACATGCGCCTGACGCAGCCGCGGGTGCTGGTCGACATTTCGCGTGCTGAGGATCTGTCCAGTACCCGCGTGAGCAATACATTAATGATTGCAGCCGCCGTGACGCAGGCCGCCGCAGAGCGAGTCGTTCGCGACAACGAAAATATTCCATTGCTCGCGCAAGCGTTCCCTCATCTCGGCCACTTTCAAACACGCAATCGCGGAACCGTTTGTGGATCGATTGCGCACGCCGACCCCAGCGCGGAACTGCCATTGTGCCTGGTGACCCTCGGCGGCACTGTGAATTTACGCTCGCAGCGCAACCGGCGCAGCATTGCCGCCGGCGAGTTTTTTCGCGGCGTACTGACTACTGCCAAGGAGCCGGATGAATTCATCGAGTCGGTCGAGTTTCCAATGGCGAAAGAGCATGCTCGCTACGGGTTTGCCGAAGTCAGCATGCGGCACGGTGATTTTGCGTTGGTTNNCCATGGCGTGCGTCTCGGCATTGGTGGTGTTGCTGACCGGCCGTGGGTGGAAGATATACCGTTGGCAACTGCTGCCGAACTCGACACCGCACTGGAGGAGCTTGCCTGGAAACTCGATGCGCGGGACGATCAGCATGCCAGCGCCAGATACCGCCGTCATCTGGTGCGCAATCTCGGTAAGTCACTTATAACGCAACTAAGCGGTTGATACCACATCGATGAAAAAGCTGCCACACATGCGCCATACCGTCACGCTGCGGCTCAACGGACTCGAGCGAAGCGGCCAGTGCGAACCTCGCACCCTATTGTCGGATTTTCTGCGCTACGAACTGGGCGCGACCGGTGTGCATGTTGGCTGCGAGCACGGCGTGTGCGGCGCCTGCACGGTCACCATCGACGGGGTGGCGCAACGCGCTTGCCTGACACTGACTGTGGCCGCGGAGGGTCACGACGTCAACACGGTCGAGGGGCTGGCGCCAGATGCACAGAATCTTTCGGCGTTGCAAGCCGCATTTCGCCGGCATCACGCTTTGCAATGCGGCTTTTGCACGCCAGGCATCCTGATGTCGTGCACAGATTTCCTCAACCGCGTGTCGAACCCGTCCGAGGCCGAGGTGCGCGAGATGCTGTCTGGACATCTGTGTCGCTGCACTGGATATTCAAACATTGTCGCGGCTATCCTCGAAGCCGCATCGCAACGTCGCAAAGCCACTTCGAATGCTTGATCTGGGCCGTTCATTTCTTGCCAGTGTTGAACGAGCACCGCACGCGCTGGCGATTGTCGACGGCAATTTGCGGCTGACCTACGCGGACTGGATGGCTCGCATCAGCGCACTGGCTGGCGGCCTGGCCAGCTTCGGGCTGGGCCGCGGTGACCATTTGCTGGTGCTCATGCAAAACCGCTGGCAAATGGCCACGCTGCATTGGGCCTGCCAGTTGCTGGGGGTCATCGTCACTCCACTGAACTGGCGCGCCAAGTCGGAGGAAATTGACTACTGCGCGCGCGACGCGGAAGCGCGCGCGGTGGCCTATGACGAATCGAGCATGAAAGCCGTTAGCGCGTCGGCGGCGTGCGGAGCCATCATGCGCATCTGCACCGGTAGCGCCCGCGGTGGTGAGGTCACCTTTGAAAGTTTGCTCAAAGCCGACGCACCAATGCCGTTAGCGCAAGCCAACGCCGAGGACTGGTCGGTGATGCTCTACACGTCTGGCACGACCGGCACACCGAAAGGCGTGCCCCGCAAGCATCGCGCCGAGCGCGCCGCAGCACTGGCACATGTAGCTCAGAATTTGTACCCGATGGGCGAGCGCACGCTTGGCGTCATGCCGCTTTACCACACCATGGGCGTGCGTTCGCTATTATCCATGGCATTGACCAATGGCCGCTTTGTGTGTCTGCCGAAATTTGAAGCCGGCGAAGCGCTGAAGATTATTGCGCGGGAGAGAATCAGCAATTTGTATCTGGTGCCGACCTTGTACCATGACCTTGTCGCGCACAATGCATTTCGCGATACCGATATCAGTTCGGTACGAAGGTTGGGGTTCGCCGGCGCACCGATGCCGGAAGACCTGCTAAGACGCATCGACGGCGCATTCTGCCCCGACCTTTTCGTCAACCATTATGGCTCTACCGAAATTTTTACCTACACCGTTAATCAAGCAGCCTTGGAAAAACCCGGCAGCGCCGGCAAGGCGGGACTGAACGCGCGCGTGCGCGTCGTGAAGCTGGATGCACGAACCGCCGATGCGCTTGCGCCAGTCGGCGAGGAAGGTCAGATCGCAGCCGAACTAAACGTCGATGAAGCGTTCGAAGGATACTGGAAGCGGCCTGATGCCGACGCAAAATCGATCAGGCAAGGCTGGTATTTCACTGGGGACACTGGTTACTTCGATCCAGACGGTGACCTGTTTGTCACCGGTCGGGTTGACGACATGATTATTTCTGGCGGGGAAAATATCTCGCCAGTAGAGATTGAGTCGGTTCTGTCGCTGCATGAGGCCATCGATGAAGTTGCCGTCGCCGGACTCGATGACAAGCGCTGGGGCCAAAAGGTCGTCGCATTTGTCAAACGCAACAAAGCGACCGACGCAGCCGCTCTTGACCATCATTGCAAAACATCGGCATTGCCCGATTTCAAGCGCCCGAAAGAGTACGTTTTTGTCCGCGAAATCCCCAAGTCACCGGTCGGCAAAATTTTGCGCCGCAAACTGGTGGCCGGCGAATACGATCTGGATAACTGACAACAAANNAACAAACAGCGTCAAAGCCGACGGTTCGGCGCATTGCCAGAGGAACATGACGATGACCAAGCTTACACATCCGGCCCAGGCCCTGCTCGACAACCCGGACGGGTTTCGCATCGAAATTGATGAGCAGCGTCAACGTGCCGATATCGTTCTCGACCGACCACCGCTGAATGTCGTATCGATGCCACAGCGCGACCAGTTACGTTGTGCATTCGAAGCGCTCGACGCACATCAAGGCGTGCGGGTGATCGTGTTGCGTGCGCTTGGAGAGCATTTTTCGAGCGGGGGCGACATCAAAGGCTTTCTCGAAGCGAGTCCAGAAACCGTTTCGAAACTGGCATGGAATATCGCCGCGCCGGCACGGTGCGAAAAACCAGTGGTCACTGCCGCGCGCGGCTATTGTTTCGGTGTTGGGTTTGAGATTTCGCTGGCCTGCGATTTTCGCATCGCCTCTGAAACGGCGCGTTACGCCTTGCCGGAACAAAAGCTCGGCCAGATCCCGGGTTCTGGTGGCTCGGCACGATTGCAGAAGATGATCGGCATCACGCGCACCAAGGAAATCGTCATGCTATCGCGGCGTATCACCGGCGAACAAGCAATGGCTTGGGGCATCGTTACTGAGTGCGTCCCGGACCGCGAACTGGAACACGCGACCGACACGCTGGTCGCACACCTCGTGCAGTTTGCACCACTGGCGCAGCGAACCGCCAAGAAACTGCTCAACGACACGGAAGACGCAAACCTTGCTTCGGCTATCGAGCTCGAAGGCCATGCCTACAGCCGGCTGCGCAGTTCCGACGATTTTCGGGAAGGCGTGACCGCATTCCATGCCAAGCGAAAACCGGAATTCAAAGGCTCCTGACAAAGGCACCGCCTCGGACTGCGTCCGGCAAATGCAGGCTCACGACGCCGATTCTCGGAAGCGAACAAGCCGGGTTGCGTTTACACTGAGCTGATGGATAGTGTGTTTTTCTGGCTGTCGAAATTGATCTGGTTCGTCATCGCACCGGACAGCCTGTTGCTGATTCTTGTTCTGGTCAGCTTCGCCCTGCTGGTTTTCGGGAAGATCCGAATTGCGAAATGGCTGCTCGGCTCTACCTGCTTACTCCTGGTTACCATCGCGCTATTGCCGTTGGGAGATCTGTTGCTCTATCCACTGGAATCGCGGTTCGAAACCAATCCGCGTCTACCGGAGAAAGTCGATGGCATCGTGGTGTTGGGTGGTGCCGAAAATCCTTATTTGTCCGCACTATGGGATCAGGTGGAGCTCGGCCCGGCGGCGGAACGTGATCTCGCCTTCCTGGCGCTGGCGCGCCAGTACCCGTACGCGAAACTGGTGTTCACCGGTGGCAGCAGCTCGCTGATCAGGCCGCAGTACAAGGGTGCCGACGTCGCTCGACGGTTGTTCGCGCAGCAAGGCCTGGACCTCGCGCGCGTTAGCTTCGAGCGGGAATCGCGCAATACCTATGAAAATGCATTGTTTACCAAACAACTGGTCGAGCCGGGTGAGAACGAGAACTGGCTGTTGGTCACCACCGCGTGGCACATGCCGCGCTCAGTCGGCGTTTTTTGCAAACAGCAGTGGCCGGTGATCCCCTACCCGGTTGATCATTACACATCACCCGGTCATCTGATTTCCGTGGAACTGAGCCTCGCAGGGCATCTGAGAAACCTGAAAATCGGCATCAAGGAGTGGTTCGGCTTAATCGCCTATCACCTGACTGACAAGACGAGCGCAGTTCTGCCATCGGAATGCAGCTGACCGAGCGCGTTGGCCTTGGTTGGCACCCTGCCTTCACTTGACGCGGCGTTACACTTTGTCGACCTCAATCGAGCGATTCGCGACCCGCCGCCAGCGCAAGCACAGCCGTTAGCAGCAAAACCGCCAGCCGATTATCGCTTGGTAGCAACGTTCGCGTTTTGCAAGGCGATCACCGTAGCGCGCAGTGCGTCAGAGGTTACCTCGTGCGGCGCGATTGGCTCGCCAATATTCAGATACACCGGCGCCAGCAACCGACCAAACCACTTGCGCTTCGGGTTGTAGGAAAACAGTCCCCGCAAACCGGACAACGCCATCGGGATCACCGGCACCGGCGTGCGTGCGAGGATGTTGCCAACACCAGCACGAAATTCGCCGATCGTTCCATCAATGGTGATACTCCCCTCCGGGAAAATGCACACCAACTGGCCCTCGGACAGTGCCTTGGCCGTTTCATCGTACGCTCTCTGCAGAACATCGGGTGCCAGCTTGTGCGGCGCGACGGGGATCGCCTTCATCGATCGAAAGATAAACTTCAACACAGGAAGGTTGAATATCGTGTGATATATCAGAAACCGAATGGGGCGACGGCATGCCGCCTGAATCACCAACGCATCGGCAAGGCTCTGATGATTGCACACCAGTAACGCAGGTCCACGCTCGGGTAAGTTTTCTGCACCACTCGTTCGTACTCGGTACACCGTACACACCAGCAACCAGTCAAGAAACCGCAACATGAACTCCGGCACCAGTGAGTAGATATAGACTGCCACTGCGATATTGACGATGCCGGTAAACAGCAGCAACTGCGGCACACTCGCGCCGCGCGATAGCAACAACACCGCTACTGCCGCTGCCGCGACCATCAACAAGGCATTGAGAATATTGTTGGCAGCAATGATGCGCGAGCGATGCGACGGCTCACTGCGCGTCTGTATCTGCGCATACAGCGGCACGATATAAAAACCACCGAACATGCCGATCAAAAACAAATCAAGAATAATGCGCCAACTGCCGGCACGCATCAGAAAATCCCATGCGCCCACCGTCTCAGGTATGACGTTGGCGGGCGTCGCGAAAAACAAGTCGATCGCGAACACGCTCAGGCCAATCGAGCCAAATGGCACCAGGCCGATTTCCACTTTGTGACCGGAAAGGCGTTCACACAATAATGATCCCGCTGCCACACCAACCGAAAACAGCGCCAACAACAGTGTGACCACTTGCTCGCTGCCGCCAAGGGATTCGCGACTGTAACTGGGAAATTGCGACAGAAACAGCGCGCCGTAAAACCAGAACCACGATACGCCAAGCACGCAGTGGAAGACGGCGCGATCGCGCGTGGCAAAACGCAAATTGGCCCAGGTTGCGGTCAATATGTTCCAGTTCAGTCGCAACTCGGGGCTTGGAGCAGGCAACCGCGGAATCATCAAACTCGCGCCGAATCCGCCGAGGGCGACCGTCAGCATCACCACGGTTACCCACGCCGTTCCATTGGACGTCGAAACCAAAACCCCGGCGAGCAGCGTGCCAACAAGTATGGCCGCAAAAGTACCGGTCTCGACCAAGCCGTTTCCACCAACGATTTCATTGGGGCCAAGCGCTTGCGGTAACAGCGCGTATTTGACCGGCCCGAAGAACGCCGACTGCGTGCCAAGCAGGAACAACGCAACAAGAAGCAGCACGAGATTTTGTATCAGCAGACCGGCAGCCGCGATAATCATGATGATAATTTCCGCGGCCTTGATAAAACGAATCAGTCTCGATTTTTCAACCTTGTCGGCGATCTGCCCGGCGCTGGCCGAGAACAGCAGAAACGGCAGGATAAACAATCCGGCAGCGATATTTGCGAGCACCGCCGGTTCGGGCACCGAGAAGATCGCCGCATTGTAGGTCACCAGTATCACTAACGCATTCTTGTAAACATTGTCGTTAAATGCGCCACCCAATTGTGAAAGAAAGAACGGTCCGAAGCGACGCTCGAGCAACAAGCGAAACTGATTTTCCTGCACCTGACTTCGAGCCGGCAAGATCTGCTTTTCCATTTTTATGTCTTCGGGCATATGGGCCAGCACTACACGATGTCGGCACTGGCAGCAACAACAAAGAACAGCGAGCGCGAAACCTGCCGATCCGGTATCAGCATAATGAAAAGCCCGCTCACTGCAAAGCCGCGGGCTGCGCGACGTTTAAATGTGCATCAGTAACGGAACTTGACCGAGCAGCCGCCGTGAGGGCGCGTGCTATTTTCTATGGCGTAATGGTCGCTCAATAGCTCATCTAGTGGTGCGACGATGTAATGCTTTGCACTGGCAACAGCATGATCGGCGAACGAAGCTTTGTCGTCGATGCCGCGCCGGTCAACAGGCGCGCGCCGCGTCACGGACCAACATTAATCTTGGGTGGCCACCCGTGTCGAGCGTTTAATATCAGCTATCGCCTCAAGAACGATGGATTCAGTCAACAGTTCGGGCAACACCATGGGCTCACCCCCGTCAACTCGATAGAAAACGTATACCGGAATGCCGTTGCGCCCAAGCGCGTCAATTTGTGCGCCAATTTCAGGGTTGCGATTTGTCCAGTCAGCCTCCAACAGCTCCACATTCGCCGATTCAAAACCTCGTTGCACTGAATCTTTTCTTAATACAAATTGTTTGTTGACTTGGCAAGTGACGCACCAGGCGGCAGTAAAGTCTACGAAAACCGGGCGGCCGTCATTCAGCGCACGCTCAACCGCCAGTTTTGACCATGGCTTCCAGTCTCCAGAGGAGGCCTCCATGCCAGACGCCTGGATATTCTCCGCCGAATCGTATGGCCACGCGATGATGGTCCCGAAAGCCACCATCAGTAGGGCGAGCACGCGGGCAACATTACGCGAGCGCGGTGAGGGCGACGCATTCCAACGGCCATAGATCCAAACGCCCGCACCGAAAAAGGTCATTCCCACCATCAACATTGCCACGGCATCAACACCCATTTGCTTGCCCAGAACCCATGCAAGCCAGACCGCAGTGAAATATAGCGGGAATGCGAGTAGCTCTTTTAACGTGACCATCCACATCCCGGGTTTTGGAAGCCGGGCAACGAGTTTCGGCATAAAAGAGAACAAGACATAGGGTGAAGCCATCCCAAGCCCGAGAGCCGTAAACACGCTCATTGCCACAAACAACGGCTGTGTGACTGCAAACCCGAGTGCTGCGCCCATAAAGGGCGCTGTGCACGGAGTGGCAACCATGGTCGCAATCACACCTGAAAGAAAAGCATCCATGTAACTGGAGTTTGCGCGCAGACTACCCACCAGTTGCTGCGCCCGCGTGCCAAGTTCAAACACCCCTGACATATTCAGTGCAAGCAAAAAGAACATCAACGCAAGCGCCGCCACGACCATTGGCGACTGCAACTGAAATCCCCAACCAAGTGTCTCGCCGCCGGCACGCAGCGCAAGCAAGATGCCAGCAATCAACCAAAAACTTGCTAGCACACCAAGGCCGAACAACAGTCCGTGGTTACGCAGACTCGACGGACTGGAGCGGGAGTTTTCAACAAACGTGAGGACCTTTATACCGGCCACTGGGAACACACACGGCATCAAATTCAGAATGAGGCCTCCGGCAAAAGCAAAAGCCAGCGCAACAATCAGTGTGAGCTGGCTTTGGACCGTTTGCGTAGCTGCCTTTGACACCGGCACGGCATCGGAAAACGTAACGTTTGAGCTGATGAGCGCGGCAGCGTGCCCGCCGGCGAATCCAGGGCTTGCGACCAATAATCCAGTCAGGGGACCTTGCCGTTGACCAGCAGCAGGTGCCGCGGCGAAGCGAAGCTGCACCGTGTCTTCGGCCTCATAAAACATCCGTTGCGGCGACGTGTGCTCGATCCAGCCTTCCTCATCCGGAAAGAACAAAAGGTTTCCGCGAGAGGACAATGCCGAGCGCGGCAGGCTCAACACCCATTGCTCGCCGCCAGCAAGCTGCGCCCGTACCTGCAATCCGTCGATCACGGTTGGCAAGGCGGCGCGCGTTTCTTCGATCCGCTTTGTCCAAAACGGGTGCGGCGCGGTCGGCCCTGCCGGCAAACTCAGCGCCAGATCAGCGTTGCCGGGAATACAAATCTCTTCACACACTAACCAGGATGCCTTGGCACGAATCGGTACATTGGCGGGAAGCGTTTGCGGCGCCGTGATGTCGGTGAGCAATAACACCTCGCCGTCGTAGCCATAACTGGCAAGCGGCCCGACATCGATCCTGGTCGGCACCGGCCATTGGATAGGCCCGGCCTCGAAGCCATCGGGCAAATCCCATTCAATCTGAGTGGCGAGTCCAGAGTCGCCCGGGTTCTTCCAGTAGGTGTGCCAATGTTCATCCGCCTTCAGGCGCAAGGCGACAGTGAGCACGCTGCCCGATTGCACGCTGGTCGACGCCGGAATCAGTTCGACGTCGATATGATCGCGGCGCACCGGGTTCGCGCTCGCCGTGAGCGATACAAATCCCGTTAAAACAAGTGCGATGAGAAAGTGTTTGGCCATGTAGATTAGGGTGTTGATAACAGGTGCTTTCTGTCACTCAGTGTTCACGCTGCGCCCGTCAACACTTTGCCGTGCCCGAGTAAGAGCGCGGTGCGGCTCATAAGTTCGCTGTAAGAACCCGACTGAAAACGCAATTTCGGACGCGCGGCGGACAGTATCATACCTTGTGGGCGAGAGACCTGACCGCGGACCGCCTTGAATCCAACGTGCCGTCAATAAAACCAGAAGCAAATCTGATTTACTCTCTCGTGCATTGACGAGACAGCCAAATACACTCATGACCCGCTTGGTCGCTGCCACCATCTGCCTTCTCACTGTGCTGAGCGCGGCCCCCGTCTTTGCGTCAGCCGAGATATCACTGGGCGCCAATTCAGTGGTTGCGTTCGCATCGCGCCAGACCGCTGGCGATATCCTTGCTGCGGTCGATGAGTACAGCTCTCGAATGAGCCAGTTTGACCGGATGCTTAGACTCAAATCGGCATTCCCGGTGAGTCAAGCGCAATATTTCGCGCACATGGCCAACAATGCCCTGAGCTGGAGTGAGGCCGATCAGGCCCGCCTAAAGCCACTATTGTTGCGACTGTCGAAGACGCTCGCCGGATACGATCTGCCGCTGCCGCCTACGGTGCTGTTGCTCAAGACCACCGGCGATGAAGAAGTCGGCGAGGGACATACCCGCGCTAATGCCATCGTNNCCATCGTGTTGCCAATGCATAGTTTGTCCCGAGACGACGAAACGCTCTTCTTTTTATTGGCACACGAACTGTTTCACGTCATGTCCCGGCATGATGCGCACTTTCGTCGCCAGGCGTACGAGCTGGTCGGGTTTCGCATTGGCCCCGAATTGCCATTGCCAAGTGCAATCGCGCCGTTACAAATCACCAACCCCGATGCGCCAAGACACGACAGCTTCATCGACGTGCGGGTCGACGGACAAACGATCACCGTGGTGCCGATTCTGCTGTCGCGGTCGGCTGTGTTCGACCCGGCGATCGGTGAAGACCTGGATGATTACTGGACGCTCCGGCTGATGGCCGTTGGGGAAAATGCCGATTCGGGATCATTGTTGCCGCAAATTCGAAACGGGGCCCCGATCTTGCTGCGCGTCAATGAAGTCAACGGGTATCTCGAACAAGTGGGCCGCAACACGCGCTACATCATCCACGCCGAAGAAGTTCTCGCCGAGAACTTTGCATTTATGGTCACTGGACAAAGTGTCGCTGAGCCGGAACGCCTCCACGCCTTACGCCGCCTGCTCGCCGAGCATCAGGAGGCAGCGAAACCAGCAGCGCCATAACCAACGACAGCTCGCAAGACAAAGGCAGCACGCATTCATTCCGGCAGGGGCGTCGCCTGCCACGACACAAACTGCAACCCGGAGTCGCGTTTGGTCCAAACAGAATGAAACAGCAGGTTCAGGGTCTTGTCCCTGCCGCGCGCCGTGACTTCGAACACAGCTTTGCCGGTGATGATGGCAACATTGCCGAAAATCCGCACCTTGGTATCGCTTCGCTCCATGTTGTTGTAGCAAAGTTTTCCCGACTGCAAAGACTCCATAAAGCTCGCCTTGGTGTCTTGTACCGAACTGGAATGGATATAGACGAGATCTTTCGCGAACAGCTTGTCGAGCGTTTCAAAATCGTCATCGAGGAGCGCTTCATAACGCGCATCTTCGGCCTGCAACGCGTCCGCTACCGTGATCGTGCTTTTGTTTTCCTCTTTCGCCATTTCTCTACCAATCCCGGCGTGCGTCGCCGTCGTTTTGGTCGGTGGTCACAGCCGCGAGGGCACGGGCACCCAAGCCGGCAGCCGGCCGATTTTAGCGCCAGGCACATTCCAGCTGTCAATCACTTTCGGCGCAAACATGACACGAGTAGCGCCTCACTGGGGCCTTTTCGGACAAGACGCTCTGTTGTCCCTGTCGCAGCTTGTCAGCGCTCCATCAGCCCCCCCGCTGCGCCGCTCCCGCCATGAGGCCGAGCATGCCAGTTCATCTGAAACTTCCGCGCTCCTTGGCATGTGTTCATCATAGACGCGTGAGCAGCCGCTTCACGGGCAACGCGCCTGAGTATTCAGCATGGAAATACCCCAAAAGGACACACGATGCCTCAAACAAGGCTCGTGAAGATTTTCGAACCTACCGAGCTCGTGCACGTAGTGGCACGCTCGCAGGCCTGAAAGACTCGGCTGGTGAGGTGAGGCACGGCGTGTGACCCGCTCCCGGACCTACCAAACGGTGATGATGAGCCCGTGCGCCGTAACCGGCTGCCTCACTCCCGTCGGCTGGTCATTGCCGGTGGCGGTCCGGAAGTCGCTCGTCGCAGGGTCCGCGGCTTGGGCACTTTGTTCGCGCGCCGCAGCATCTACGCCCGGCGGCTCCTGCAACAAAGAGGATCCTGTCGCGTCACTACCTACAGCGCTTTGCGGCACAACCTCGTCAGGCGCGACCCGCGGGGACGATAACGATTCGCTTTCAGTCGCGCGATCCCTTGCGTCGGCTGACGGGTCCACCGTTGCCGACACCGCCGATGCACCCATGGAACCGGGATCAGCCTGTTGCGCGCCGGCCGGTGCCGATAACAGAGTGGACTCATTTTCCACGCCGGTTGCCCCGACACCCCTCTCGCGCGCTGCACGCTCGCGCTCCTGCAACGCCTCGATGCGGGCATCAAGATCAAGATAGTAATCGCGCAACCGCTTGCTGCCTGACTCTTGTTCGCGCTGGATTTCTTCGACAACGCCACGCAGTGCCGCAGTGTCGCGGCGGCTCGCCTCCAATTCACGCAGCATGCTCATCATGGCCGCAGAATCAATTGCAGCACGTGTTTCCTCGTTGTGTTGGCTAAGCTCAGCCAATTGTTCGCGCAACTGCACCAGTTCGCGATCGGCTTTTTGCAATTTCAATTCCGTTTCGGTCGAAACGACCAGCGCAGCCGCTGCGTCTGACTCGTGTTGTTTACGCGTATCAACAAACAGGTTCTCAATGCTCGCGAGTCTTTGGTCCATAGCATCGAACGTCTTCAGATTGCGCTCGACAATACTGCGTTGTTCTTCTCGGGCTGCAACCAGATTCGACAAAAACTCGGTCGCTATGTCGAGCGCCTGCTGCGATTGCGCAGACGCAGCATCAGTACGCGCCCTGATATCGGCCAGCTCAGCCTGCATATTGACAACCGCCTGTTGTGCCTGGCGCGCTGCCGCGTCAGCCGAATCTGCACGAGACCGACTGGCCGCGAGTTCATCGCGCAACTGAGCAATTTCCCGCTCTTGTCTGCGAAGTTGCGCTGTCGTTGGCGATTCGACCGATTGCTCTACGACAACAACTTCCGGTTCCGTCACCGCTGGCTCAACGGATGCCGGCTGCGCCTCGACCGTTTCGGGTGCAGGCTGCGGTTCCCAGCCCGTCGACCGGCCACTCACGCCTGGGGCGCACCCGGCGAGCGCAATGACCGCTGAGAACAGACCGAAAATACACGCTTTGCAATGAATAAACCGCGAAAGCTGCAACATCACCATCACTCAATAAACAATATCGGCGCGCCGATTGAGGCGCCAACTATCTTCGTCATGGCCAAAAGCGACCGGTTTCTCGGAGCCAAAGCTCACTGTAACAATCCGATCGCCTTGTACGCCGAGAAGCTCGAGGGCGCGCTTGACTGCCAATGCACGCCGTTGACCGAGCGCGATGTTGTATTCACGGCTCCCCCGCTCATCGCAGTTGCCTTGGATCTCCACGCTCAAATCGGGGTTGGCTTTCAGAAATTCTGCGTGCGCAACGACGACTGATTCGTACTGCTCGTCCAGTGTCGCCTGGTCGTAACTGAAGTAAATGCTGTTCTCCGCAGGCGCACCACTTACCTCGGACGCGCCGCGCCGCGGTGCGGGTTGGTCCGGCGCCCGGCCTGCCGTTGTCTGTTGCGCCGGCGCTGGCGCAGCCTCACTGCCGATGGCTTCCCCCGATGTTTCAGCCGAAGTCAGCGCGTCACTCGATGGGTAATCTCGCTGCTCTTCCTCAGCCCGGATACGCGCCAGCTCCGACTCGCTCGCCGCGAGTTCCTGGCGCAACCGCTCAATTTCTGCCTCTTCCTGGGAAATTGCCGTCGGTTCGTCAATTTCATAACGCTGGATTGGAAACTCCTCAATCACATCAACCGCACCGTCCTGCTGCACCGGTGCAGTCGTCGCGACTTCGTCAATCGACTCAAGCTCATCGCCCTGAATCGGGTACTCGGCAGCCGGTTCGACGGTTGCCGTTTGCTCCACAGGAGCAGTGGTAGCGCCATCCAGGCCCGATTCGACCGGCTCCTCGCCAACGGTCGATCCCGCTGGAGTCTCCGTTTCCGAAATGAACAACTCCGAGTCTTCCTGTGCCACTGCTTCGTCGACGGATAAGTCTTCGATCACTGCTTCCGAACCCGTTTCAGTCGTCGCACATCCTGCGAGCCAGCCGAACAACACGACGAACAGCAGCATACTCGCATAACGCTTTAACAAGAAAAACATAATCGCTACCTCTCTGACATTGCCTGATTCAGCAAACAGAAGCTGCCGCCGGGCAAATGACGTCCCTCCTGCCACGTAAACCTGCCGGTGGCACGAATAATTACACGCAGCAACGAAACGAAGCAAACCCGAGCGTGGCCTCAACCATCAGCCCGGGTAACGCATCCAACCTCGTAGATGGCAATCGCCAAAGCCACAACGCGTTCACGGCACCCTTGGGATGCTGCAATTTCTATATTCTAACGCCGCATCGAGCAAATGCGGCGACACGATACATCGAACGCCAAGCCACCACCTATTGGCCCGGAGACACCACAGCAGCTAGAATCCGCGAATGACCACTCCTCAACAAATGATCAAGTTCGCGCTGCGAATACGCACCCGTAACGGCTTGCCAGTGGATAACCTGGTCATTTATGCGCGCGATCGTATTGAAGCAGAGCGCCGCATTACACAGATGTATCTACATTGTGAAATTCTCGAGTGCAAGGAAATCCACACTCAAGTGCGCGATGATGACATCAATTTCGAGAACATTATTTCGATCATTTCGCGCACACCAGACGATGAGGTCTAGCAGGCCTAACTGAGCAAACTCTGGGGGAAACCCGGCCTGTTGAGGCGCTGCACCCAGACGGCAACCGGACGCTTGTCAGTGCCGACAGGTTGATCGTTGCTTCATTCTCTACGCCGGCCTTGCGCAACAAATCCCGGCTATGTGACGCGGCTCAGTGCGACGAATCGTTGGCAGAAGGACCGTCGCCCCCGGTACCCGCAACCGACGCGCGGTTCTCGATAAAGCCGGTCGCCAACAGTTCATGCAACAAGGCATCATAATCGGCAGCGCCGCGGCTCCCGGGAGAATGCGAAAACACGTCTTTCTCCGATGCCGGACTTTCCGCGACGGCAACATTCTCCGAGATACGCGTCGAGCACACTTCATCACCATAGCGGTGCTTGAGCGAATCGAAGATCTGGTGAGACATCTTGCGCCGCGAATCGAAACGTGTCACCACATAGCGACGGTTTACACGCTTCTTTAGTACGTGCTCCAGCGCCTTGAGGGTTTTCTCAACCGCAACCACACCCTGAACTGCCAAATAGTCGGTCGATACCGGAATGAGCACGCGATCCGACGCAAAAATCGCAGATAGACTCAGGATTCCAAGCATAGGGCAGCAGTCAATCAGGATTGGCCGGCCGGTATTGAGGTTTTCCTTGACAATACCAAGATTGAGGCGATTCAGTACGTTCGGGCCCTTTCCAAATTTGGTATCAACCTTCGACAGCTCGAAGTGAGCTGGAATCACCAGCCAACCGCCATGCGCCGGACGAATCAGCTGTGCAAGCGGCTTGAGCTGGTCAAAAAAGCTGAACACGGAGTCTTCCGCATTACTCACTCGGGCACCACACACATGAGAAAGGTGCGCCTGCGGGTCAAGATCGATTGACAACGGGTTGTATCCGCGCCGTGCTAACGCTGCGGAGAGATTAAGTGATGTCGTTGTTTTACCAACGCCACCTTTTTGGTTAAAAATCGCAATCTTGGCCATCTGATGCCGCCAATCCTATCTTCGAGCAGCGCCGTCGCTCCCCCTGGCGCGCATCGACCCGGAACTTAACACTTGCCGAATTTACCTTAACCTGATCTAGGGTTTTACATGCGAGGTGCGTGCCCACCCGCTGGAACGTGCTACGGCTTCGCGCCAAGCCGATTTCAAGGCGTCTGCCTCCGCTTCGGCCATCCGGGGTTCAAAGCGGCGCTCGAGCTGCCAGTGCTCCTCGAGGGCAGCCATATCAGTCCAGTAGCCTACGGCAAGACCTGCCAGATAAGCAGCGCCAAGCGCCGTGCTTTCGTGGTTTTTGGGACGCAGCACGGGCACACCCAGCACATCGGCCTGAAACTGCATCAACAGGTCGCTCTGGCTTGCGCCCCCATCGACGCGTAACTCTGTCACGCCAATTCCCGAATCGGCCTGCATCGCCTCGAGCACGTCGGCAGTTTGAAAGGCTATCGACTCCAGTGCCGCACGGGCCAGGTGACCGGCGTTACTGCCGCCGGTCAAACCAATAACGGTACCGCGCGCAAAAGCATCCCAATGCGGCGCGCCGAGTCCGGCAAATGCCGGAACAAAGTAAACACCACCATTATCTTCAACACTCGCCGCCAGTTGGTTGACCTGGCTCGATGACTGAATGATCTTGAGGCCATCTCGCAACCATTGCACGACGCCACCAGCAACGAAAACGCTGCCCTCAAGGGCATAGTTGAAACGCTCGCCGATTTTCCAGGCGATTGTTGTCAACAACCGAGATTTCGACTCGACCGGCCGATCGCCGGTTTGCATCAGCATGAAACCGCCAGTACCGTAAGTGCTCTTGACCATACCGACTCTAACGCATTGCTGGCCGAACAATGCCGCCTGCTGGTCGCCGCCAATGCCGGCAATAGGAATCGACGCGCCCAATGCCGACTCAATCGTCTCACCACAAACCCCCGCCGAGTCCACAACTTCTGGAAGCACAGAGCGCGGAATGCGTAGCAAACGCAACAATTTGTCATCCCAGTCACGGGTGTGAATATTGAACAAGAGGGTGCGGGACGCATTGGTCACGTCGGTCGCATGAACCTGTCCGCCAGTCAGATTCCAGATCAACCACGTGTCGACCGTGCCAAAAGCCAATTGTCCGGCTCCGGCACGGGCACGCGCCTCCTCGACATGATCGAGCAACCAAGCCAACTTGGTGCCCGAAAAATAAGGGTCAACCAACAGGCCGGTGCGACCCGTGACCAGCGGTTCCACGCCCTGGTCACGAAGCTGGTCGCACTCGCCCGCGGTACGACGGTCTTGCCAAACGATGGCATTGTGAAGCGGCTCACCAGTCGCCCGGTCCCAGAGCACGGTTGTCTCTCGCTGATTCGTAATGCCGATCGCGGCTACATCGGCAGCACTCACTTCGGCCGCGTCGAGGGCTTCGCGCGCGGTCGCCAGTTGCGTTGACCAGATCTCCCGAGGATCCTGCTCCACCCAACCCGACCTGGGGTAGTGCATTGTGAGTTCTTTCTGGGCAACGCCGAGCGCCTGCGCATTCTTATTGATAACTATTGCGCGAGAACTGGTCGTACCCTGGTCTAGTGCAAGTAAAACCTTCATGACACAAACTGTTGAGTACGTAGCCTCAGGCTGGCCGCCCGATTCGGCTGCGCCATTTTTCGGCGCACATATCGGCCACGTTTCTTTTCGTGATCAGGTCGGCCCAAAGCGTCAGCCCCTCTTGCGGTAATCCGCCATTTTGCCCAAACCATTCACGGCTCGAACACGTCGGGCAAATAACTTCAAACAGGCAATTGCCTTGCCTAATCTCACGTGCTCGCGCAGACTTGCCCGAACCAAGCCGCACCACGAACAGCCTCTGCGAAGACGGCCAGTGCCGGTAAAAATTCTAATCACCATTACTGCAACAAGCAGACATGTCCCGGATAAAACCAAATTCGCGCACACAATATCGGCATTTTCAACCGATCCCGACGCGCTGGATGGACAATGACGTCTATCTCCATATCAATAATGTTGTTTACTATTCTTTTTTCGATACCGCCGTTAATCAATACCTGATTGAGCAAAACGTCCTGGATATCGAGCACAGTCGCATCATTGGTCTGGTGGTCCAGACCCAATGCAACTATTTCGCGCCCGTTGCTTTTCCAGACGTAGTACACGCTGGGCTTCGCGTTGACAAACTCGGCAATAGCAGCGTGCGTTACGGAATCGGGCTGTTCCGCAATGACGACCACAGCGCTGCTGCGCAGGGACATTTTGTACATGTGTACGTGGATCGCGCAACTCGCAAGGCGGCAGCCATTCCTGCCGACATGAAAGCAGCCCTCGAACGCATCCTCGCTTGAAGGGCGATAAATGACAGTGATTTCATGATAATCCTGACATCGGCAGCTACCCAGAGAAGGTAGAATGGCGCCTTTCGCGAACGTCCTGAACAGCGGCGCCGTCATGTCATTTTACCGCTCTTGCCGCTTTACTGTTGGGCGTCAGCCAATTCTGGAGTAAAAGAATGACAGCAAGTCGCAGGTTGACATCGAGGCTCTGCTCGGTGCTGCTGCTTTCTGCCGCCGCGCCGGCGATCGCCGCTTCGACCGCTGCCGGTCCTGCTGCTTGGACCGAAGATCTGCGTCCCTTGGCAGAGACCGACTGGAATAGAGCACGCGCAGCTCATCTGCTCGAACGCGCTGGCTTCGGCGGCACGCCCGAACAAATCGACAAACTTGCCGCGATGACACCGCAAGCCGCCGTGCGGAACCTCGTCTATCACAAGAACATCCCCAACCGCTTACCCAATTTCGATCACTCTGGCGTTCACGATCCGGGAATCGAACCATTCCCGCCTTCACGCCCGGCAGCAACCAAACTGGCGGCGGAAAAGGGTGAAGCGATCGGCGTCAAAGTCAAGCCGAGCGGAAATCGCAGATTGCAACCAGTGGTCGACCGGTTTTTCTATTGGCTGCGTGCGAGCATGCTCGAATCACATCGCGTCGCATACTGGTGGGGCGAACGCATGCTCACCACTGACCGCCCGCTCGAAGAAAAGATGGTGCTGTTCTGGCACGGACACTTCGCGACCAGCGAAAATAAAGTGCGTGATTACCGCAAGATGCTCAAGCAAAACGAGCTGTTTCGTGAAAAAGGCACCGGCAATTTCCGCGATCTGCTGATCAGCGTGTCGCAGGATCCGGCCATGCTCGCGTTTCTCGATGCCGGGGTCAACGTCAAGGGATCGCCGAACGAGAATTTCGCGCGCGAGATCATGGAGCTGTTCACCATGGGTGTGGGCCACTACACGGAGAATGACATCCGCGAGGCAGCCCGTGCATTTACCGGCTGGAATTACGTTGACCTGGCGTTTGTTGTCAACGAGAACCAGCAAGACCAAACCAGCAAGACTGTATTGGGGCAGACCGGCAATTTCGACGGCATCGACATAGTCGACATCATTCTCGCCCAGCCGATAACGGCAGACTACATCGCCGCAAAGATCTACCGTTACTTCGTGCGCGAAGACCTGTCGCCGCAATTGCAGTCCCGGCTTGGCAAGAAGTTACGCGACGCAAACTACGAGATTGCACCATTTCTCTACACCGTGTTTATGTCCCGCGATTTCTACAGCCCGCCATCGGTGGGCACCCGCATCAAGCCGCCGGCTGAACTGGTGATTTCGACTTACAGAAAGATGGGCTTGCGTGAGTTACCCGGTGTGCCCGACTTCAACATCGTCACCGAAACACTCGGTCAACGATTGTTGTTCCCCCCGACGGTGGCGGGATGGGCGCAGGGAAAAAGCTGGGTCACGCCTGGACTGCTGCTGGCACGGGGCAACTTCGTCTACGACACAGTATTCCCGGACATCAATTTCATCCCACCGGACCGGCACCCAACTGACAACTACCAAATCGGCTCGGTCGCCGAACAGTTGGCCATGGGCGCCGACGTTGCAACTGCAACGCAGCCACCCGGTCGTTACACCACATCGGTGTCGAACAGCATGGTCGACCGTGACGAGGCATTCAACACGCGCCTCGGCAGTTACCGGGGCTGGCGTATGGCAATCGAAAGAGTGAAACCGATTCCGCGCACCACTGCACAACTTGACCTTTCAGCAATGATTCGCAATGCCGGTTGCAAGAACGCACAGCAGGCCGTCAATTATCTGATTGGGCGTTTTCTGTCGGTGCCGATAGATAACCAAACGCGTGCTGCACTGAGCGCATACCTGGCAGGCGAGCTCGGCAGCAACGAGCTGATGCAGGCGGACAGCTACATGGAGGAGCCGTTGCGCTCAACATTACACCTCATTCTTTCCCTGCCCGACTACCAACTCGGGTAAAGGAGACGAAATGAAACACGCTGTTAACAGGAAGTATTCAAATCGCCGCAGAAATCTGCTCAAGGCCGGTGGCTACGGGATGGCGCTGGGCGCGATGCAGGTAAGCGGTCTTTCGCCTTTGCTGTCGAACGCCGCCGCCGCAACCAACGCCGCAAGCCCGAACAAGATTCTGGTAGTACTCGAGCTTTCAGGCGGCAATGATGGACTCAACACGCTGGTACCCTACAGCGACGATGCTTATTACCGGCATCGTCCCAAACTCGGTATCCGAGAGAATAAGCTGCGCAAGATCGACGAGAACTTCGGCTTCAACCCAGACATGGCCGGACTCGAGCGTCTTTACAAGGACGGAATGATGGCGGTCATTCACGGCTGCGGTTATGCGCAACCTTCGTTTTCGCACTTCACGTCGATGGCCTACTGGCATACCGCGGCGCCCAACAGCGGTGAACAAAGCGGCTGGGTCGGCCGGCTCGCTGACGCCATCGATCCGCAAGTCACACCAAACTACATCATCAACATAGACGAAGCGCAATCTCTGGCAGTGGTCGCACGCGATCACGTGCCGGTTGTCTTTGACGATCCCGAGCAGTTTGGCCGCAAAGGACTTTACCGGGCCCGCGCCATGCTCGAGGGCAGCAGGGCGCCGTCAAAAGATGCCAACGACGCACAGCGCTACCTACTGAAACTCGCACGCAGTGCACAGCAAGCCTCCCATCAAGTTCGCGAGGCGTGTGCCAATTACGAGACCCCGGTCGATTACGGCATAGCCTCGCTTGATCTGCAGAAAATTGCAGCCCTGATCAATGCCGGCATGAACACTCGTCTGTATTACACGTCGTTCCGCCACAATGCGTTCGATACTCATGTGCAGCAGCCGAACTTGCACCAGCGTTTGCTCACCTACTTTTCAGACGCGGTGGCTGGCTTCTTCAAGGACCTCGATCGTATTGGCCGCGCCGACGACGTTGTGTTGTTGGTGTTCTCTGAGTTCGGGCGCCGAGTGAGCGAGAATACCAACCTTGGCACTGACCACGGTACCGCAAATCACATGTATATCATCGGCAACGCGGTACAGGGCGGTCATTACGGCAGGCCACCGAGCCTGACGGAACTCGACGACGGCGGTAACCTGGTTTACACAACCGATTTTCGACGCGTCTACGCCACGGTTATCGAAGGATGGTTGGGACACAAGGCGACCGAGGCGCTTCTTAAAGGCAAGTTCGAACTGTTTCCGGTATTTTCCTGAACGCGGGCGCGCTTGAACAAGCGCCCCTCAACTGCCCCGCACACACTTGCCGTGACAATGACCGCGTCAGACTGTTGCCTGTTCTCAAGACAGTCGAACAGCACGCGGTAGCCCCGTTCAGCAAACCACCCGACAACCGCGCGGCCAATCGGTTTGGACGCCGGTCGTGAGCAGCAACTTATGCTCTCTGGCAGCGCCCCCTTTGGCTCGAGACGGTTTATTCAGGCGCTTCGCTTCAGGCGCCCGTAAAAAGGATACTGCGGGTCATTGAAACCGTGCGTTGACGGATGCCCCGGACTGACCAATAAGNNCCTCCTGATCGATCTGATACTCAAGCGCCCCGTAATATTCTTCCCATTGCGCAACGGTACGCGGTCCACCAATCACGCTGCTGATGATGCGATTGGCGAGCACCCAGGCCGTCGCGAACTGGCCTGATGTGACCCCTTTTTTCGTCGCGTGCTCGACAATCTTCTGCGCGATGACCAGGGATTCTTGACGGAATTCGGTTTCCATCATGCGCTTGTCGTTGCGGCCGGCGCGGGTATCCGGTGGTGGTGCGGCTCCGGGCTTGTACTTGCCAGTCAGTACACCGCGCGCGATCGGGCTATAAGGGACCACACCGATGCCATAGTTGTTGCACGCGGGCAATATCTCGACTTCCGGCATGCGGTTCATGGCGTTGTAGTACGGCTGGCAGGCAACAGGTTGAGGCACGCCCATCTCCCGGCATAGGCGCATCACTTCGGCGATACGCCAGCCACGGAAGTTGGAGATGCCGAAGTATCGGATCTTGCCCGAGGCAATCAGGTCACCGACCGTCTCGACCGCCTCCTCGAGACCGCGATGTTCGAAGTCTCGATGCAGGTAAAAAATGTCCATGAAATCGGTCTGCAAACGTTCCAGACTGTGGTTGCAAGCCTGCGTCAGCCACTTGCGTGACAAGCCGACCTCGTTTGGCGAGTCGCTGAGCGCATTGCCCGCCTTGCTCGCCAGTACCCAATAATCACGTTCGGGCGCGATGAGCGTTCCGACGATACGCTCCGACTCCCCTTTGGCATAGGGATCGGCGGTGTCGATAAAGTTCACGCCTGCTTCGCGCGCCGAATTGACGATGCGTGTGGCCTCTTTGGTATCGGTGCGATCACCAAACATCATCGTGCCAAGGCACAATCGCGAAACCTTCAGGCTACTTCTACCGAGGTAGTTATATTCCATGTTTCCTCCCGGTTTGTTCGAGCCGCTGATGATGCCGCAACAAGGGGGCGCGGACAAATTGGTGGCCAGCATCGCACCAGAAGCAACTATCGTCGCGTTAACATAGCCTCCCCGCAACCCAGATCCGCAAAGACCATGAACAGTGAATTGCCCGACAGGATGCAAGCAATCGAGATCGCACAACCTGGCCCGCCTGACGTTCTGCAACTTGCCACACGCCCGCTTCCGGCGCTGGCGGCAGGTGAAGTGCTGATCCGCGTCAACGCGGCAGGGGTAAACCGGCCAGACGTGATGCAACGGCTCGGCATGTATCCGCCGCCGCCAGGCGCTCCCGATATACCCGGCCTGGAGATTTCCGGAACAGTGGTCAAGCTGGGCAACGGCGCATCGCGCTGGAAGACGGGTGACCGTGTCTGCGCGCTGGTCGCAGGTGGCGGTTATGCGGAGTACGTCGCCGCTCCCTGGCAACAGTGCCTGCCGATTCCGACCGGGCTCTCGATGAGCGAGGCAGCCGCATTGCCCGAGACATTTTTTACGGTCTGGTCAAATGTGTTCGAACGTGGCGCACTCGCTGCCGGAGAGACACTGCTGGTGCAAGGTGGTTCGAGCGGCATTGGCGTGACGGCAATTCAATTGGCACATGCATTCGGCAATCGGGTTTTTGTCACTGCGGGGTCCGATGAAAAGTGCCGCAAATGTGAGCAACTTGGCGCTGATCGGGCAATCAACTACAAGAGCGAGGATTTCGTCAACGTCGTGAAGGAGGTCACCGACGGTCGTGGCGCCGATGTCATTCTGGACATGGTGGCGGGAGATTACGTGCCACGTGAATTACAGTGTCTTGCCGACGACGGACGGCTGGTGATCATCGCCTTTCTCGGGGGTACCAAGACGCAGTTGAACATGACCGACATACTTCGCCGCCGCCTCACCATCACCGGCTCAGCCCTGAGACCGCGCCCGATCGAGTTCAAGGCGCGCCTGAGCCAGGCACTGGAAGAAAAAGTGTGGCCGCTGATTGCCAGTGGCAAGGTCCGGCCCGTGATTTACGCTCAGTATGCGCTCGCGGATGCGCGCTCGGCGCATCTGATGATGGAATCGAGCAAGCACATTGGAAAACTAGTTCTGCAGGTGAGCACAGACTAAATCAGTATCAGTGTTCGTCGTCGTCGCTATCGCCGCTGACAGGTTTCGGCGGCGTTCGACGTAACAGGGACACATCCTGCCTCTCGGCGACTGACTCGGCATACTGGATATTTTTATCTATCTCATCAAGATACAGATTCTGGTCGCCGAAGTGGTTCTGAGCATAACCGTACACGCCCCCGAGCATGTCGTTCAGACGCGCCTTGGCGGTTTGATAAAAATCGGGAGTCTTGAAGACCAGGTCCTCAGGTGAAGTAAACATGGTTTCGTTGACCACACGGCGCATGTCGGCAACTGCCAATCCGCCGGCGACGAACTCCGGATACAAGCGGTCACGACATTTTTCCAGGTAACAGCGGTCCGACATTTGGGCAATGATGTCAGCAGTGCCGAGCATGTTGCCCAGCAATCTGAAAATGGCCGACGGCGTGTTGATTTTTTCCAACGGGCGTTCAAAGCCAGTGAAGTGAACGATCTCGGCAGCGACCGATGCAAGGTCGGCCATACCGACCATATTCATGTACTCTTCGATAAATTTGCCGCCACGCGAGACATGCGTAAGTGTGTACTCGGCGCCATTTTGATGGCGCGTATCCTTCTTGTGACGGATGTACCCGATGTCGTGCAGCAATGCCACGATCGCACCGAACGCGAACAGGCGCGGCCCAATCGGTTCACGGCGGTTTTTCGAGCGCTCATAACCGTCCATCATGCGCGCCATTGCAAGGGTGACATCGAGTGTATGCTGCAGATTATGGTACTCGGTATCGCACGCGCGATAGCCGACGTAGTCACCCCGATACAACAGTCCAATGTTGGTAAACGATCGATCCAGAAGATCGGGCGATGCGTCCGGATACAGCTCATGAAATATTCGGTCGACCTCCTTGTTGACCGAGGCGACATCGGTGGTGTCGATCGAGTTGGTCACGTCAAAACTGTTGCGTCTGACTTCCATTTGTCTCCAATGTACTGCCCGATAATCCCGGCTAACGGGTTGCTGCTGAATTCAGCAGGTGCTGGTTTCCATCAAACTATTAGGCACTTATAAGCATGAGAGATGCCCGACCCCGACATGCCGGAGCTGGNNCCCGGCCCCGACTGTTGACCAGTTCCAAAATGGAGTAGCCTACGACTACATTGGAGTTATGAAACTCTATTTATCAGATAGTTAGTGTGGCCTGGCGTGCAAATCATCAAGAAATGTTGTGTCGCACTGCTGCTGACGTCTCTGCTGCTGCTTGCGGGGTGTACCGAAAATTCGCCATTGGGCGAGGTGGGCGTCACCGAACTTCCGGCCGAAGCGCAGGCCACACTCTCCTTGATCCGCCGCGGGGGGCCATTTCCCTACGCCAAAGACGGCAGCATCTTCTTTAACCGCGAACACCTGCTACCGCGTGCACCGCGCGGCTATTACCAGGAATACACCGTTCCAACACCGGGGGTGAAGAACCGTGGCGCCAGGAGAATCGTCAAAGGCGGCAAGGGGGAGTTGTACTACACGGCGGATCATTACCGAAGCTTCAAAAAAGTACGGCAATGAACATTGAACAATTGATCAGCAGCAATACTGGCGGCGTCTACCAGTTCGCCACCGCAAGCGCAGCGGCTCACCCGCCCCGTTTTCCCGAAGCCACTAACTACCTTACCGTAGACACCGTTATCGTCAGTGACAAGGCATCGTTCCTCGATGCGACATCGACCGCACTCGGCTTCCCTGATTATTTCGGCGGCAACTGGGATGCGTTCTACGATTGTCTGACCGATCAAGCGGAACAAGTCGAGCAGAGTCTGGTAGTAGTGTACGCGGACCTGTCAACGTTTGCGCAGCGGCAGCCCGACGCATTCTGGACTGCAATCGACATCATGAAGGACGCCGTCGCGTTCTGGGTAAGAGGTGCCAAACGACTAACGATACTGGTTGGCTTGAACGACCCGAAGCTCGCCCCCGGGGTGCCAGCGATCAGTTTCGTCTGACCGCGCTGCTGTCGAACCGGCGGTAGTTACGAGGGCTGCGCAATTCCAGGTGGCGCGACAATTCAGTTAGCGCTTGACGGTAGACATCGCGTTTGAATTCAATGACGCTTTCCAGCGGCACCCAGAACTCATGCCAGCGCCACGCATCGAACTCCGGCTTGGTCGAGCGCCGCAAGCACACATCGGTGTCGCGCCCGGTCAGGCGCAACAAGAACCAGATCTGCTTCTGCCCCCGGTAGGAACCGCGACTTTCGCGGCGGATAAAGTGCTGTGGAACGTCATAGCGCAGCCAATTACGGGTACGCCCGAGTATTTTCACGTGTTCAGGCTCTAACCCGACCTCTTCCCTGAGTTCGCGAAACATCGCCTGCTCTGGCGATTCTCCACCCTTGATTCCTCCCTGCGGAAACTGCCACGCGTGCTCTCGCGTCCGTTTTCCCCAGAAGACCTCGTTTTTTCCATTGCACAGCACAATTCCTACGTTTGGGCGATAGCCTTCACGATCAATCATGTCAGCCAACCCATCCAAAATTTACCGTGTTAGTTTTCCACAGATTCCGCCAGTTGGGAAAGTCAGGCCCGTAACCCCTTGTTTGAAAATGGACTAAATTCTCGGACGCCCTTCAGCATGGTCGTAAATTCGAGCCCGTACGCCGTCTCGAGTTGCCTCGCCCGCGTTTTCAGTTTCGACCAACGCAAGTCCTTGGGGGGGCGGGCAGACGCCAGCACCGCCATGTTGCCGCGGCGTTCAGCTGGGATCGTCACGATCCATCCAAATGTGCGTTCGAGACGTTGTAAATAAACGTCGAACTGGCGGTCGCTCGACCACAAATTCACCACCAGAACCCCATGCGACGAAAGCGCGTTGCGAGCCTGCGTGTAAAACTCTTCTGTAGCCAATTCGCCGTCCTGGCGCCGGCCGTTATAGCCGTCAACCATAAGCACATCACAACTTGATGTGCTCTCCGCGACCCACTTCTCACCGTCGCCCAGCACAACAGAAAAATTCGGACCGTCTTCAGGTACCTCGAAATGGCTACGTGCAACCGTAATCACGCGCGGATTGTTTTCGACTACAACAATTCGGGTGGAAGGCATATGGTGGCGGATGAATTTGACCAGTGAGCCGCCACCCAGGCCGATCATGGCGATATTCGAGGGCGCCGGAATAAACATCAAAAATCCCATCATGGCCCGCGTGTAGGACAGAACCAACTCGACTGGATCGCTCAGGCGCATCGCACTTTGCACCGTGGAGCTGCCGAGGTGCAAATAGCGCACGCCGTCCTTTTCGCTGATATCAACAGACCCGTCACGGTCGAACAAGCGCTCTATGCGCCACTTGCCCAGCAACAGCACGTTAATCATCGCTTGAATGCAAGCCACATACGCAGCCCTGCTGGTTTCGATGTAAACGTCTGTAGAATAGCGATTTTTCATTGGCAATAAGAGACATGCGCGTTTCGCATTTTTTTCTCCCCACGCTGCGGGAAGCTCCAGCTGAAGCCGAGTTGGTATCGCACAAGCTGATGCTTCGGGCCGGCCTGATCAAGAAGCTCGGTAGCGGCTTGTACTCCTGGCTACCGCTTGGACTGCGCGTGATGCAAAAAATTGAACGCATCGTTCGCGAAGAAATGAATCGTGCCGGCGCCGTCGAAGTGCTGATGCCGGCAATCCAGCCCGCCGAGTTATGGCAGGAAAGCGGCCGATGGGAGCTATTCGGCCCACAGATGCTCAAGATCAAGGATCGACATGAACGCGATTTCTGTTTCGGCCCGACGCATGAAGAGGTAATCACCGACATTGCTCGTCAGGATATCCGCTCATACCGGCAACTACCAGTCAATCTTTATCAGATCCAGACCAAATTTCGCGACGAAATCCGGCCACGTTTTGGCGTCATGCGCGCACGCGAATTTGTCATGAAAGACGCCTATTCCTTCCACACTAATTACGAAGACCTGAAGCGCGAATACCAAAACATGTATGACGCGTATTCTTGCATTTTCGATCGCCTCGGCCTTCGCTACCGATCGGTCGCGGCGGATACCGGCGCTATTGGCGGCACTGGTTCAACCGAATTTCACGTGCTAGCCGATTCGGGTGAAGACGCCATCGCCTTTTGCCCCGACTCGGATTACGCCGCGAATATCGAGCTGGCCGAAGCGGTTACACCCGATGAAGAACGCGCTGCACCATCACGGCAAATGCAGAAAGTAGCCACGCCTGACAAAACCACTTGCGAAGAAGTGACTGACATGCTCGGGCTGGAGTTATCGCGCTCGGTAAAGGCACTCGCCCTGATGCACGACGATGAAATGGTAATGCTGCTGGTACGTGGTGACCACCAGCTAAACGAAGTAAAGGCATCAAAGATCTCCGGTCTTAGCCCGTTTCGCTTCGCTACCGATGGGGAAATAGAATCGCGCATCGGTTGCCGTCCTGGCTATATCGGGCCGGTCGGCCTGCCTGTTGGCATTCGTGTCATCGCCGATCGATCGGTGGCGACGATGAGTGACTTCGTCTGTGGTGCCAACGAAGCCGGCTACCACCTTACCGGCGTGAACTTCGGCCGTGATCTACCGGTGCCGTCAGACGTCGCCGACATCCGTAACGTCGTGGCGGGGGACCCCAGTCCCGACGGCTGGGGCGTTCTTGAAATTTGTCGCGGGATCGAGGTCGGCCACATATTCCAACTGCGCACAAAGTACTCTGAAGCCATGAGGTGCACGTTTCTGGACGATGCCGGAAAAACCCGACCAATGGAAATGGGCTGCTATGGTATCGGCGTCTCGCGCATTGTTGCGGCAGCCATTGAACAAGGTCACGACGACAGGGGCATCGTCTGGCCACTGCCGATTGCGCCCTTTGCGGTCGCTGTGGCCGCCATCGGCTACCAGCGCAGCGACGCAGTCCGTGACGCTGCAGACCGGCTGCACGNNCGGCCGGTATGGAAGTGCTGCTCGACGACCGTGGAGAGCGTCCGGGCGTGATGTTTGCTGATCTTGAACTTGTTGGCATACCCTACCGCGTCACCGTTGGTGAGCGCGGACTGAAGCAGGGCACAGTAGAAATTGTTGAACGGCAACACGGAGAGAGTCGCGAAATCGCCTTGAAAGACGTCGTGAGCCACCTGAAATCAATCACATGCTCAACCGGTTAACCGCATCCTTGACGTTATCTACTGTGCTCTTTGCCAGCGCATACGCAGGCGAGCAGCGGTATGAGCCGCTTTCAGCGAGCGTCAGTGCCCTGATGCATCAGTCAGTGTCCGATAGCGCAACACCACGACTGGCATTCGAGGATGAAATGGACGGCGCGGTGTGGCTGGCGGACATGTCGACTCGGCTGCGCAAATTCATTCCCGATGAGGCCGAGCGTCGGGAGTTCCTGGTGACCACGCACTATGAAGCAACGCGCGCTGGGCTCGATCCGCAATTGGTACTGGCGCTGATCCAGGTTGAGAGCGGTTTCCGCAAGTATGCCATATCAAAGGCCGGTGCCAGAGGCTACATGCAAGTGATGCCATTCTGGGTAAAGCTCATCGGGGACGAGGACAATCATAATCTGTTCGACGCCAGAACCAACCTGCGGTACGGCTGTGTGATCCTGCGTCACTACCTCGATATCGAGAAGGGCAAACTATTCCGCGCGCTTGGTCGTTACAACGGCTCGCTTGGCAAGGCGCGTTATCCCAATTTAGTGCTCAGCAAGTGGAAACGTAACTGGAAGTACATTCATGGCGACGGCGACAACATAACGACAGTGTCAGGGCGCCGCCCCTCTGATTCGCCGCAACGCCAGCGATTTTGAAGGCTATTCGAAACCTGGCCAGTCAGCCGCTCGAACGACGTACTGCGGCTCATGCATTTGACGAATTCGGCTGCCACCACGAGTACGACGATGCTTCCCGTGCTGATCTCAGTACCGCTTGAATTGTCACCCAGCCGGCAAAATCGGGCAGCCGAATGAAAAGGGCGACGCGGCGTCTTTCAAGCCGCTTTGCTCGAGGCGGGTTGAGTGCGATCGAGATGGGCCACCTCCGCCAGCGTCATATCAACCACGCTTTCACTGCTCTTGACGATGCGCGCCACCAGATTGCGTATTTCCTGATCGTCCGTCGCGTTCACCGCGTCGGCGTGAATCACAAAACTACGCAAAACGTCGACGACCTGAATGCTGTCAGCACCGCGCACAAGCACCCAGCCATTACCCTGCAATTTGGCAACCCATCCGGCCGCAACCAGCCGATCTAGAATAAATTCCATCTCTTCCCATGGAAGCTTTACGATCTTGCGTAACTGTTCGAGGTTCATCACTTCACCGGTCTGGTGGGCACGAGCCAGCAACACAATGGTCTCGAGCGCGTCGACGAATAAAGACCCCGGCGGACCCGGATCTTTTACACCGCCTGTGCGCCAGTAAGAAAGGCCTGCGGTGATCACCGCGGCGAAAATTACCACCACCCACGAAGCGTAAATCCACACCAGAAAAATCGGCACGCTCGCGAACGCACCATAAACGAGCTTGTAGCTGCTGAAATTGGTGATGAACTGACCAAAACCGTATTTCATTGCCTCGAAGAACACTGCGGCAAAGATTCCGCCGATGGCAGCATCGATCACCGACACCTGCCGGTTGGGCACCAGCCTGTAGAGCAAACCAAACGCCAGTGCTGTTAACGCCAAAGGAACCAGCTTCAGGGTCTCGATTGCGACCACCGGTATGATGCCACTGGCGTGATGCGAGAGCCTGACCAACCACGACCAGAGGGTCAGACTGCCGCCCATGAGGAGAGGGCCAACCGTGAGAAGCGACCAGTAGATCAGCACCCGCTGCACCAGCGGTCGCGGTCGCTTGACACGCCAAATGGTATTGAACGCCCTGTCGATAGTCAGCATCAGCATGATTGAACTAATGACCAGTACGCTGATGCCAGCGGCAGTCAGTCGAGCGGCATTATTCGAGAACTGCTGCACATAAACCGAGATCACCTTGCTGCCGGCTTCCGGCACTAGGTTGCTCAACACGAATTCGCGCAACTGTGCGGATAGTGCGTTGAAGACCGGAAAAGCCGTCATGAACATGAGGGCTATTGTTACCAGTGGCACCAATGCCAGCAGCGTGGTAAACGTCAGGCTGCCGCACAATTGAAAGCAACGTTCTTCACGGAACCGCGAATAGACTAGCGACACAAAGTTGATCAACAGATGAAATTGTCTGCCAATGCTCATGGGCGCTTTTTTTCTCGACACCGCGGAGCCCGGATTATTCGAGCCGAACTTGGCGTCTGATCTCGTTTTTGTCGTCATGGAGCGGCTAGAGAACGTACCATGTGTTAACGTCGCAAGGCTGAAGAGAAGCTAAACCCATGCCCGAAGTTCTTGTCCTCTACTATTCGCGCAACGGCAGTGTAAGAATGATGGCACAACTCGTTGGGCGTGGTATCGAAACGGTGAACGGTATGACTGCGCGCCTGCGCACGGTGCCGGCCGTGTCCACGGTGATCGAGGCAGCGGCGCCGGACGTTCCAGAAAGCGGTGCGCCTTATGTCGAGCAGCGCGATCTTGAGGAATGCGCCGGTTTGGCGCTCGGGAGCCCGACGCGTTTCGGCAATATGGCAGCGCCGATGAAGTATTTTCTTGATGGACTCGGGGGCCTGTGGTTGCGCGCCGCCATGGCTGGGAAACCGGCGTCAGTGTTCACCGCATCTTCGACCATGCATGGCGGCCAGGAAACAACCCTGATATCGATGATGTTGCCACTGATGCATCAGGGCATGATCATCGTCAGTCTCCCCTATTCGGAGCCAGGGCTTTGGTCCACGCGCAGCGGCGGCACGCCTTATGGCGCCAGCCACGTGGCCGGTGTCGAAAACAATCTACCACTGAGCGACGAGGAGCGCCGGTTGTGTATCGCGCAAGGGCGCCAGCTCGCCACTATCGCCCAGAAGTTGGCGCCGTGAGCAATACGATCGACCACGCCAGCGTGGCACGGCGTTTGTTGCGCCGCTTTTATAGCGGCGTACTCGGCACGCGCGGCGTGCGCTTTGCCGATTACCCCTATAGCGCCGCACTGCCGTTCTGCACCGACCAGCAAGGCCGCCTTATTGTCTTTATCAGTCACCTCTCAGAGCACACCAAGGCGATCGAACATGATCCAAGAGTGTCATTCACAGTGTCGCCGATGATGCCGCAACTGCGACCCGAAACGCGCGCCACCGTGCTCGGCAGGATCAGCCCCAGCAATGACAACGCAGTCAGTGCGCGCTACCTGCGTTTCTTTCCCGACAATAGGGACTTTCTCGAGATCGGCGGTTTTCGCTTCTATCGAGTGGAACCTGATCACGTACGTCTGATCGCCGGCTTTGGCAGCGCACACTGGCTCGCCGGCAAGTCCATGCTGGCGGCACAACTACCGATCGCAGAGGCCGAGGAGGACATCATCGAACACATGAACAACGACCACCGCGACACTCTTCTCGCCTACTGCCGCCAAGTCCATGGTGTCGAAGCAGCAACGGCTGAAATGGTTGGCATCGATTGTGACGGCTTCGACGTGCGGGCAAACGATTTGCTGTTTCGTTTCGAATTCGATTCGGTGATCGAGAGCACTGCCGATGCGCGCGCGACATTGGTTGCGCTTGCCAAGGCGGCTCGCAGCTGATGCGCGCTCTTTACCTGCTGGCTAATGCCTGCCTTTTGCTACTGATCGCATTGAGCGTTGCCTGGGAGGCGTTTCTCGCGCCGCTGCGTCCGGGCGGCTCGTGGATGGTATTGAAAGCGATTCCCCTGCTGATACCGCTCAGAGGCATTCTGCGTGCTAACCGGTATACCTGCCAATGGGCATCGTTTCTTGCCCTGGCCTATTTCGTTGAAGGGGTCGTTCGTGCCTTCAGCGATCCGTTCCCATCACGCTACCTGGCAGCAGTCGAAATCGTGCTTGCCGTCATGTTGTTTCTGAGCCTGATCTTTCTCGCACGCGGACTGGAGCGACAACAGCGATACGGGACAACACCGTGACCACGCTTTACTGCGGTCGATTTGCTCCAACACCATCCGGTCCGTTGCATTTCGGGTCGATGATTGCCGCGATCGGCAGCTTCTGCGACGCGCGGGCCAGTGGAGGATGCTGGTACGTGCGCATTGACGACATCGATTCACCACGCGTGGTGCGCGGCGTCGCCGACAACATCCTGCGCACACTCGAGTCATTTGCGCTTGAATGGGACGGTCACCCCTTCAAAGAAAGCCGGAGCAAGGACGCCTACCATTGGGCCTTGCATCGGCTGCGTGCAACCGAAAGTGTGTTCCCGTGCGCATGCAGTCGAAGCGACATCAACACATCTGGTATCGCGGGTGTAGAAGGCCCGGTGTACCCTGGCACCTGCCGTCACGGGGTGCATGCCGGTCGACCGGTCAGGTCGTTGCGGCTGCGTGTTGCTGAAAACACACGGATTGAATTCGATGATGCCTTGCAGGGCCAAGTGCGTCAGGATCTGGCCCGCCAGGTCGGCGATTTCGTCGTTTACCGTGCCGATGGCGTTTTTTCCTACCACCTGGCTTGTATCGTCGGTGACGCTCATCAGAATATTACCCATGTTGTTCGCGGCGCTGATCTGATCGGCTCAACGCCGCGCCAGATTTATTTGCAGCGCCTGCTGGGTCTGCCCACACCATCATATTTGCACCTTCCGGTCGCCACTGACGCTCATGGCGAGAAACTGTCGAAACAAACTCGTGCAACACCGGTCGACACTCGCCGGGCTGGGCAAATCATTTACTCGGCGTTGCAATTTCTCGGGCAACGACCGCCGGCAGAATTGGCTCGCTGGTCAGCACAGGACGCTATCGATTGGGCCGTTACGGCTTGGCATCGCGAACACCTGCCCGATGCAACGGCCATTGAAATGCCGGTACTATATCGAGCCTTCGCAACGAGCTGAGTCGATCACAACATGTCGAACAAGACGATCGGTATGCCAGATCAGGTGTACGCATACCTTTGCCGGATGTCACTGCGAGATTCAGACTTGCTGGCGCGGCTGCGCGACGAAACCAGTCGCATGCCTTATTCAGGGATGCAGATTTCGCCCGAGCAAGGACAGTTCATGCAATTACTGGTCAAAGCACTCAATGTTCGCCGGGCGATCGAAATAGGTGTCTTTACTGGTTATTCGAGCTTGTGTGTCGCTCTGGCAATGCCGGACGACGGCCGCATCATTGCCTGCGACATCAGCGAGGATTGGACGAACGTCGCGCGGCGCTACTGGAAGCAAGCAGGGATCGATCACAAGATCGAACTGCGGCTTGCGCCAGCTATGGAAACTCTCGATACTTTGCTCAGCAATGAACTCGCAAATCAGTTTGATTTCGCGTTTATCGATGCCGACAAGACTGGTTACAAGGGTTATTACGAGCGCGCGCTGGCGTTGATCCGTCCCGGCGGACTCATCGCCGTCGACAACACACTCTGGAACGGCGACGTGGCCGACGAAAGCAATCAGAGCGAGGACACTCTAGCTATTCGAGAATTCAATGCGCTGGTGCATGCTGATGAACGCGTCGACATTTGCATGCTGCCAATCGGTGACGGCCTGACACTCGCGCTTAAACGCTGACTGACGTACAGTTGCATTGACCAGCCGAGTGGTGCGTTTTCAATGCGGCAATATCACGTACTCGAATTCACTCATCGCTGGCGGACGGCAACAACGAGAGCAGGTTCGGTGGCAGCTCGTAACCAGGATACTCGAGCCGGAACGCTTCGAGGGAGTCGATCGCTTCCGCACGCTTACCTTCCGATAACAGTTTTTCGATGTCCTCGATCCATTGTGCCGCGTCACGCACCGACTCGGCTTCGACGATTTCGGTCGATCGCTCTGACCCGGCAAATTCGCTGTCCGTTTGAGGCATGGCACGCGTTTCCGGCGCCGGCGACTGTTGCTGGCCCGGTGTTGTCACGGCCGAGTGCAGCGCTTCCTGCTGCTTCGGTGGCACGCTGGCGCCGGTAAAGCCCGATTCATCGCGCAATTGATCGACACTCGCCAATTCATCGAGGCTAGCCACGTCGGCCTCGTCCGTCTCGGCGGCCTTGATTTCGGCACTGATGCCTTCCGGGAAGGGTTCCGCAGGCGTTTGCGCTGGCACCATTTTCTCCGTCAATTGCGGCTGAGCTAGAGTTGCCGGTGCATCGCGAGTTACCAATTGTTCTACAGCAACTTGGGCCTCTAACGGCTCGTTACGCTCACGTGCTGCAAGCCTGTCTTCTCGCAACGGCTGCTCGGTCTCGTCTTGCGCGGCTGGTGAATCCTGCGCTGGTTCTTTCTTCACAGATTTTTTTACCGGTGACGGCGCGACCTTGGGCGCACTGGTCGCAATCGGCACCGTTTCTGCTCGCCGATTTTTCGCCAATGGCAGAGCTGCTGCTGGCTCACTCGGCTGTGAAGTCACTCCGGGTAACACCGCCTTGCCTGCCGGTGCGGGTGTTTGTGGTGGCGGCAACTCAGCCTCCGCAATCGCTCTTTCCCGTAGCGCTTCGCCCTCAGCTGGCGCCGGAGTATCGTAGCGCTGATCGATGCGGTCGAGTTCAGGTTCTCGCTCAATCATGATGGTCAATGTCACAGCGACCACCACGACGGCCGCCATCGCCAGTGGTACGCTCCAACGCGCCACGATGCTACGGCGCCATCTCGTGCCGGATTGGGGTGAAGCACCGTAGTGCGAACCGGAGGTCCGGCCGGTGCGACGATTTCTGTCGGCGCCAACCGCCCAGCGCGATGCGGCCAGGATTGCGTCATCGACATGCGCGGGGGGCTGCTCGTCGCCGGATTCCCGGTAGCGGCGAGACAGCCCGGACTCGCGCGACAGGAATGCCTGCAATTCCTCGTCGTCGCGTGGGCGCTCGCTCACAGCTTTCTCCAATTCGGGTCCATGCCGCTTACATTCTCCTCTTAATTTGCGCCGATGCGAGGCTCACGTAACGGTCTCCATGCCGCGTCGCAAGCTCGCCAGCGCGTAGCGAAGGCGGCTCTTCACGGTCTCTCGACCCACACCGGTCACCTCACCAATCTCGGCGAGCGTCAGCCCGGCCTCCTCATGCAGCAAAAATGCTTCACGCTGGGTCACAGGCAATGCCTCGACCAGGTCTAATAGCCTGTGTATCTGCTGGCGTGTCTGTGCCGCATTCTCCGGCTGATGAAGACTTGGGGCTGGCATCTCCGGTGGATCATCGCCACGGGCGTCTTCAAGATTGCGGCCGCTTGAACGAAAATGATCGATCAGCCGGTTACGCGCCACCTGGTACAGATAGGTCGAAAATTTGGCGCTGGGTTGATAACGGCGCCGAGCCACGATCAATCGGGTCCAGACATCCTGGAACAGTTCGTCGGCAACGGCCCCGTCGCACTGGCGCCGAATGAATCGGTAGAGGGCGGCGCGATGACGGGCATACAGCTCGGCAAACGCGTCGGCGTCGCCGTTGCAGTACGCGATCATCAAGGTCTCATCGGTAGCGATCGCCGACATCCCCGCAAGTCTAGCGGGTTTGGCAGGGGCCGTGCCTGCGTGTCGCCCCTGCCAGAACCCATCTCAGCCGTTTGGGGGGTCGGCCACAAAACCGCTCGGAAACNNCTGCACGCCGGGGATGATGCCGCGCGCGATGAGGTTGGCGCGACTGTCGTAATGGATTGTGACGATCTCGTTGGGCGACTCCGACTCGCGCTCGAAATGCCCGTATCGCACCACCGAGCCCTGCCGACGGCCGTGGCCAGTACCGAGCCGCTGCGCGTCTTCCGAATGCTCCTCCGATTTGCGTGCACGCGGAGCGGCCGGTTCGCCCGGGGCGGAAAATCCATCAGCGAAGGGCACAACGACCTTGCGCTTGAATAGCGCAACACCAATGACGCCGACATTGTCGGGCCGGCCGGTGCGCGCCGCGTAAGAGTCGTCCAAATTGGAGAAGTAAAACGAGGCGACCTCCTCGAGCGATTTGCGCCAGCCTTTGATATCGAAGCGCTGGCGCCGGTTGAGAATGTAGCCGCCCTGGTCAACAGCTGCCGTCTCACCCGTCACCACATTGACACCGTCAACCGAGACCACGGCCAGTAAATCGGCATGGGTCCGGTTCCGGATGCGAATCGTATATTCGCGCCCGGGCACGCCGGTGACGTAGTAACGTCCATGATCGTAGTAGACTGGCAGTGTCCGCCCAGCGTGGGCATCGACAACGTCGACCTGGGCCAAGCGTCCGGCCGCCAGTGCCGGTACGGCGAGCAGCCCCAACAACAGCGCGAGCGTCCATTTTTGCATGACAACCTCCGTTTAGATTCAGCTAATCGTATAAACGACTCAGCCGACAAAACGGGGTTAAAACAAAGCAGCGCAGCGCCAAATGCAACCAGTTGGCGGCCACAACGGCTTAAGGACGCGGCTCCCAATCGAAGCCAAGAGCACTGACCCCAAGCTGAAGAAATGTCAGCGCTTCTCCGGCCTTAATGGCGTCGCCCCTGACACCCAACTCGATGCGCCTGCCCTCGGCCGTGAGTGTCGGCAAGCTGAATACCTTGCACGTCGGATAACGCGCCAGGCACTCATTCATCAGATCGATGAGCTGGCTCTCGGGCGCTTCCTTGACAATGATTGCAATGTCAACTGGCGGCGAGTCACGATGCTGTTCCGAATACTCGTTGTCGAGCACCCACTCCATCATCGACCAAGCCATTGACGGGAAACCAGGTAAAAAGTGATGTCGGCCAATGCTGAAACCGGGGATTCGGTTATAGGCATTAGGAATAATGCGCGAGCCGGCTGGAAATACACCCATCTCGATGCGCCGAGGGTACGCGTCCTTGCCGAACTGGCCTTCGATCTCGCGTTTTGCGTCCGGGTGCAAGATCAAGTCAACACCGGCCGCACGCGCCGCACACTGGCGCGTGTGATCATCGGGCGTGGCGCCGATACCGCCAAAGCTGAACACGACATCGCCGCGAGCCATGGTGCTGGACAACACATCAGTAATAATCTGCGGCTCATCCGGTAAATACATGCTCCACGACAAGGACAGTCCGCGCGCGCCAATGATTTCAATAGCTCTTGGGAAATGCCGATCCTGCCGCTTTCCCGAGAGAATCTCGTCGCCAATGATCAACAGACCAATCCTGATGGGCACAGAAGCCATAACCCGAAAGTGTGTGCGGGAGACCAGCACGCGTCAAGCCGCTGCACCGAACAGAACCATTACTCATAATACGTTGTGATGTTGCGGAAACCTCGATGACAAGGTGACCACAGCAGCGCACTGCGCTAGAGTTGCAAAAGTACTGCACGATGAGGAGAAAGACGATGCATGCAAGGACACCTCTGGCAGCTGCATTGACTTCGATACCGATCACTTCAGCGCTTGTTTGGGTTACCTCCACTGCGGTGCAGGCTGAACCGGTATCTTATGTTGTCGATCCCAAACACACTTACGCCAGCTTCGAAATAGACCATCTCGGTTTGTCGACTGCACGCGGAACATTTGACCGTACTTCAGGAAACATCGTCCTCGACCCAGATTTGGGTAGCGGGTTCATCGAGATCGTCATCAATACCGCTTCAATTGATACCGGACTTGCAAAGCGCGACGAACACCTGCGCGCCGCCGACTTTTTCAATGTTCAGCGATATCCGACAATGATTTTTGTCGCGGAGTCACTGCAGTTTGACGGCCAGCACCTGGTCAGTGCAGACGGTCAGTTGACCATGTTGGGAAAGACCCTACCGGTATCGTTGCGCGTGACCCGCTTTGCCTGCGGCCAGCATCCGATTCACGACAAACCAGTGTGCGGCGCCGACGCCGAAACCGTAATCCGTCGCTCGGATTGGGGGATGACGACCTATGTTCCGACTATCGGCGACGAAGTCACGATCCGTATCGGTATCGAAGCGTTCAGGATCCCCTAATTCCGGGCATTGACCTGCCGCCATACTGATGTCCGCATTCGAACCAGCCGCGTTCGCATCCAAATGCCGCCCGTAACAACGCTTTACGCCGGTCTTACGGCACCAAGCAAGGCATGCAAGTTACTTGAAGAAGTAACGGTAACCGACCTCGAAATTCCATTCGAACAAGTACGGCGATCCGACATTACCCCACAGGCCTGCTCCCGGCCGGAGGTAGAGCATGGTCTGGGCATTAACGAAACGGCCGAACTCCAACTCGAGGGTGCCGGTGGTTTCGTTGTCACGCCGATGCTGAACATAGATCACCGGCTCGACGTAGATGTAATAGCGATTCTCGAGTTTGGTCAGGAAGCGCCCTTTGAGGACGGTGTAGTGGAGTTTTCTGCGACCTTCATCACGATCAACCGAAATGAACGTCTGCACTAGTGGAAACAGGATGGTGTTGTACTTCGGCACTGTGATCGAGCCGAACCAGGTCGGCGCCAGCAATGTATTGCCGACGCCCAGCTCGGGGGCCGACGCCGTGTTCCAGCGTACCTCGAGTCCAACATCGTAGGATCTGCCAGCGCCACTGAAATAGCGGTAGGAAAGTACGTTTGTAATATCGCCAAGGCCGTCGGTCGAAGGGGCGTCCGCAGGGTTGTTGACAACGTATGGCACCTGCGTCCTCAGCACCACCTTGTCGGTCAGGGGCAGGTCGTACAACGGTTCGACAAAACTGATATAGGCGTCATCCTTGCGTTGCCGGATCTCGTAGCGCATAAAGAAGCGCGGCTTGGCTTTGGCTGGAGTTAACGTCTTTGAAATGTCCGACCCGCCCTGTTGCGCCGCCTCCGTTTGGGTGTACGCCGGCGACACCGACATCAACGCTAATGAGGCAGCCATTGCCAAGGGGGTCAGAAACTTCATAGACATATGGATCCGGATTATTTTCATTCTGGCCGGAACGCAGTCAGGCGCAGGCAACGAAAAAGCCGCCAATCAATTTGGCGGCTTGGGACAACAGTGCCTATTATATAACATTTGTCGCGGGCAATCAGTTGCCACGATGAACTGCGCGCAACAATACTCCCGCATCGGCCAACATCCTCGCCAGGTGCCGAGCAAAGTGAGGCGCCGTCGGCGCGTCGCCATGAATACATACCGTCTCGGCACGCACCTCCACCTGATTGCCGTCGCGCGTCCGCACGTGCCCGTGTTCAACCATATCCAGCACTTGGCGGGCGGCCTCTTCGACGTCATGAATCAGCGCATCGGCGTCAGCCCGTGGCACCAGCTTGCCATCGCTTTGGTAACGGCGGTCAGCAAATACCTCGCTGGCACATTTAAGTCCAAGCTCCTCTGCGGCGGCAATCAGTTGCGAGCCAGACAGACCAAACAGGACCAGTCCAGCATCAAAATCGCGCACCGCGTGCGCAATGGCATCGGCCAAGACGCGATCGCGCGCTGCCATGTTGTACAAAGCGCCGTGCGGCTTCACGTGATTGAGCCGCACACCAACTGCTTCGGCAAGGGCAGCCGACGCGCCGATCTGATAGAGGGTCAGTTCGTAGACTTCGTCGGCGCTGTGCGGAATCTCACGTCGACCAAAGTTAGCCCTGTCGGCGAGCGAAGGATGTGCTCCTACTGCAAGACCATGTTCCTTGGCGGCTTGCATCGTCCTGCGCATGACACCAGCGTCGCCTGCGTGCAGGCCACAAGCCACGTTCGCTGAACTGACATGCGGCAAGATAGCAGCCTCACGCTGCGCACCTTCATCGCTGTCGTGTTCACCTATATCGCAGTTCAGATCAATATATCTGGTCATTGGTACTGTTCGCTCACTGCGTCGCCGCTGCCCTGATCGAGGCCTCGATTTGCGCAAAAGCGCGCGTCTGAGCATGAATTAAGTCGTGCGCCTCAGCAAGCGTTACGCGCTCAAATCTCAAGGCATCACCTGGCTTGAGTTGCGCAAGCAGCGGCAGATCAACGCTTACGACCTCGCCGAGGCGCGGGTAGCCACCGATGGTTTGCCGATCAGCCATCAGCACGATCGGATTTCCATCTGGTGGTAACTGAATGGTGCCGAACGCGACCGCCTCCGAAGCAATATTGCCACGCTCGTCCTTTTGGATCTGAACCCCTTCCAGCCGATACCCCATACGGTCAGACGCCGCGCCAACACGGAAGTTCTCTTTTAGGAACAAGTCACGTGTGCTTTGCGACATGTGCTCCCAGTGGCGACCGGCGACAAAACGAATGCATGGCGGCCCCAGTAACCGGCCGTCTGAATCGATCTTTACCGACCACGCTGGCGCAGCAAATCCATCCCTTGCGAATGCGGGAGACTCGCGCAGCCTATTGAAAGCCCTACCGTCTGTCGCCATTGCCTCGATTCGATCGCCGGCTTCGAGTGCACGCCCATACATGCCGCCAAATCCGGCACGCAAATAAGTCGAGCGGCTGCCCAACACTTCGGGGACATCAATTCCACCTGCAATTGCCATATAGGCACGGCACCCCGCAACGCACCGGCCGAAAGTCAGGCGACTGCCAAGCGCGATCCAAAGCGGCCGATTCATTGGCACCGGCTTCTTGCCTATTGCAGCATTGAGATTGCCTCCGCAAATGGCAATCAGGGCGTCCGAACCAAATTGTAAAACCGGCCCGACCAGCGTCATCTCCAACCCAGCGGCCCCATCGTGGTTTCCGACTAAGCAGTTGGCAAGTCGTAGCGCGTACGGATCCATCGCTCCGCTGACGGGCACACCAAAACGTTGCGAACCGTAACGTCCGAGGTCTTGTATTGTCGTTAACAAACCTGCACGTATTACCGTCACCGTCATCGCCGGCCACTTTGCTGTTTGCGGAATTCGGCCACCTTAATCGGCGCGAACTGAACCCGGTCGCCCGCCCTAAGAAACGAGGGCGGTTCACGCGAGGGGTCAAACAGCGACACGGGCGTACGGCCAATGATGTGCCAACCGCCGGGAAGGTCCGCCGGATAGATACCAGTATAGTGGTTCGCCACGGCGACACTCCCCGCCGGCACACAAGCGCGCGGTGTCTCGCGCCGTGGCAACACCAGTCGCTCGTCGAGCGAACCCAGATAGGCGAAGCCCGGAGCGAAACCGATCATGTAGACAGTGTAAACAGTGTCACTATGAATTTGGATAACTTGCTCCGTTGATAACCCGTGAGCACTCGCTACTACTCGCAGATCCTCGCCAAATTCGGGCTCATAACACACCTCGATCTTTCGCAGCGGACCCTGTACCGCCTCGAGAGGCGCCAAATCCGGCAGCGCTTTTTGTATGCGCTCCACCAGCACTTGGTATGGCGTACGCGCGCCCGAGCCGTCACGCCACTGTTCGGGATCATAATGAATGCCGATTGTGTGCAGCGCAGGAACAACATCGAACACCCCGGGCCAATTTTTCTTCATGAGGTGGTCAGCCAATGCTCGAACGCGGGCGACCGTTGCCCCATCGATCTGATCACCAACTTCAAGCACAAGGGCACGGTCGCCCAAGGGAGAAAATCTTAAATCAGTGCTTGTCGAGACCACTAATAATCAGGCTGTACGTTGACGCGGTCTCACTTGCATGGTGGTCCCGGGTCAACACGGCGGCATTCGATACGATCACGCGAGGGATTAGTCACGCACACGTAGAATCGCTCCTCGCAACGCGCACACCAGATCGTGGTCGAGCCTTGTCGAGAATACAAACTTTCAATGATTTCGACGTCCCCAACACTGCAGCCCGTATCTCGTGCAGTCAGCGCTTCGGGCGACTTGCACGCAGATAGACACGCGAGAATCAACGGAAGAAAAATCAGGTCTCCGCGGTGATGCATCGATCAACGCTTGCCGCGTCAACTCATGATGTACTGCTCGAGTTGCTCGATGGTTTGCTGCTGATCAGAAAGCATTGCCCTGACAACGTCGCCGATGGAGATGACACCAATTACTTTCTTGTCTGATACCACAGGCAAATGTCGAACTCGCTTGTCTGTCATCACTGACATGCACTCTTCGGCTGTTTGTTCGGGCCGAACGCAAACCACTTTGGGCGTCATGATCTCGCTAACAGATGTGTCTTTCGACGTCTTTCCAAGAAGAATGATCTTACGCGCGTAGTCCCGTTCAGAAAAAATGCCAACCAGCTTTTCTCCGTCTAGCACCACCAGAGCGCCGACGTCTCTCTCCGCCATTAGTTTCAAGGCATCGAGCACACTGGCCCCCGGCTCAATGGACATAACCCCTGCCCTTTTTTCTTCAAGTAGCTGCTGAACGCTTCTCATCACTTCCTCCGCAGCGGCAACGGATAAAGCAGTCAGTATCGAACCACCCCGAAAGCTTGTCAATGCGCTGGCTACGGACCTCATCTCGTGATAGATTGCATTGATGCAAGGCGTTATAACCACAGTACTTTTTTGTTTCGTGTGTGCGACGATTGCGGACACTCTTGCGGATGACGACGTGCGCAAACTCGCCACCGAACCACGCCGGGCGAGTGATGTCGGTGGAGAACGGTCTCCGGCGCGGCTCGATTTCCATTTTGGGGATATTCGTGCCTGGTTATTGCAGGATGGAAACTGGCACATCGAAGGAAACATCCAACACTATGGCGCCCTGTGCGCCCGCTATGAGCTAGGCATGCAGTTCGGCATTGGCAGTCCGGGATGCGCCAACGTGCGGTGGATTGGCTCACCCGTTTACGTGACACAGAGAACGCAATGCAACAACGCCGTTCTGGGTCATTTGGGTGGCGACGTCGATGATGCTGCAGCTGAAGCGTTTGACCAAATCAATTGCGCACAGCGTCTGATTCGCTGTAGCGGTAACTGTAAATGAGTCGTGTTAGTCAGCCGCTCGAGGAATGCGCTGAAATATTAAGACGCAGGCGCGTATGAGCTCCTGGCGTCGTTTACGACGAACCGTTTCGTTGTGGCACACATTATCCAGAGCGCTAGACCATACCGCGAGACGATTTCTCCACCCACTTGATCGGCTGCACTTTCACCGGTCGAGGCGGCGCCCCGAATTTCTGCAAAGTCTGGTCGAGCCGTTTTCCACTCTCGTCGGCAAGTGCAGCTTCACGAGCCGCTGCTATCGCCGCAGTGCGGGCGCTGGCACTTTCGAAGTTGATCAAGAGCAGGTGATCTAGCACATGGAGTAAATTTTCCTTGCCGCGCTCGTTGGTGCTACCGTAGCCCTTGATCAGGCGCGCGCACTTTGCGATTTCGAGGCCGAGCTGCCAATCGGATTCCAGCCCACCAGTCACGCCATTGAGCCAGCGCTCGATCATGCGCTGCTCCTGTTTATAACGCTGGCTGCGCTTGCGCAGCCAGCGCAGCCTTGCAAGCATGCGCAACGTAATGAATCCCAACACCGAGTGCGCAGCCACTTTGACTGGCAGAGCCAGCGGTGACTTGCCGGCATCGCGGCGGCGCTTGTTACGCTCCAGGAAAAACTGCGCAATCGATTCTGGCAGCAGCCCCGCAAGCTCGGGCACGCCCGGCTTGAAGAAATCATAAACGCGCAGCAACTCGTTCGGCTCAGCCTTGACTTCGCTGCGGATTCGAGTGAAACGATTGGCACGTGATTTCAGATCAGCAACCCTGACAATATCATCAAAAGCCATCCACAGCGCCAGGTAACGTGCTACTTCGCGCGTCACCGCGAAACTATTCTCGCGGCTGCCTTTGGCGACCTTCTCTGCTGCCAGCACTCGTGTCAACCGGTCGAGGTACAGTTCGGCGTATGCGCCATCCTGGTACTCGACCATGCGCGCATGACCGAGTATCACGATGTCATGTAATGGCTGCGGGAAAAGCGCGGATACCGCTTGCGGCACATCCGCGCCAGCCAAGGGTACTGTAGAAGTATCGGTCGGCGTCTGGGATGCGGCTGGTTCAACGGATGCTTTCTCTACCAATTCGAAAGCGCGTGTGAATCCTTTCAAACTCGCGTCAACACCGCGTCCGGATTGACGAATCGTCGCTTCGAACGCTTCACGGGGAAACGGCAACAACTCACTGCCGGCAATCGCGCCCATCAATACGGCGCTGACAACCGTATTAGCCTCGCGCGCCACGGCTGACATGTCAAACGCCCGGTGCGAGCGGCTGTACTTTCCGATGATCTCGATAAGTTCCTCATCCGAGGTGCGGCCATCGGCGAGCTGCATTTTTTCCAAGGTGGTAAGCGTACGTGACGTCGAGGTCAGTACCCGCGTGCGTTCCGGCGACACCACTCCGTTGCTGATCTGGCGCACCGTCTCGAGCAATTCAGATGACACCAATATGTCGAGTGCACCCGGCACCGGGTATAGACTGAACACTGGTTGCCTGCCGCCAAGCTCTGAAAGCGGCACTGGAAAAATCTCGAGGTAGTACGTCGTCGCACCGGTACGCTGTGCGACGCCGGGAATCGACGTGCTTTGTGCGGCGTAACCGCACACTGTTGCGGTGCGCACCAACCACTCAGCCAGGACACCGCCACCTTCCCCACCAAGCGCACAAATGAGCAGTGAAATGGGCTGCTGCTTGTTGTTTGCTGTTGCGCTAGTCATCACGCTATGCAGCCCGCAACACGCGCAACACACCGGCGCGCAATCCGTCAACCAGTCGCTCATGCCACTTCGGGTTGCGAATCACTTCGGCGCGATAGAACGATGGACATAATGTCGCGGCGTGCGCGTTCTCGCCGCACAGGCCGCAACCAACGCAGCCATCGATCACTGTTGCCACCGGATCAACTTTCAGCGGATCGGGATTGTCCTTTAGCGTCAGTGTCGGACAGCCGGATAGTCGAATGCAGGCGTGGTCACCAGTGCACACATCCTCATCGACACCGTATCTGACGCGCTCAACGCGTTTGCCTTCGCGCAGCAGGCCGGCAATCCACGGCCGGATGCGACGTTGCCGCTCGAGCTGACATTCGCCTTCGGCGATGATGACCTTGAGACCATCGAAATCAGCACTGAATGCCTCATCAAAAACCTTGCGCACTTTATCCACGTGATAGGTGTGCACCTTGCGCATCCATTGCACGCCAAGGCCTTTGAGCGTTCTCTCGATGGTGGTGTTGCGATCTACCAGGCTTACGTTCTTTTGTGGCGCATTCGCTTTCACTTCGTCGCCCGGCGTGGAAATGATCTCCTGCGTACCAGTTGCGGACGTATATCCGTTCTTGAAAATCACCAGTACTGCGTCATCACCGTTGAACAGCGCCGATTGCACACCGGTAATCAATCCGTTGTGCCAGAAACCGCCGTCGCCCATGACGGCAAGCACACGCCGGTTCATCACCGGCGACACGCCAGCGCGACTTGCAAGACTCATCCCATAGCCAAGTATCGAGTGGCCGAACGAGAACGGCTCGAAGGTACCAAACGAATGACAACCAATATCGGCCGCAATGTGCACCGACCCGGCATCGCGCTGCGCCAGTTTCAGTGCGGAAAATACCGGCCGTTCCGGGCAGCCGACGCAAAAACCCGGCGGGCGCGACGGCAGCGGGTCGGACAGTTGCGCGGCGACCTGTTCGCGCCGCATGGCGATGCCTGCGCGCCACGTCCTGCCACCTTCGATGTCGACATCGGGGAGGTAGCGCGCGCAGAACTTCTCAACCCCCCCCGCCATGACTTCCACCGTGTATTCGCCGGCTGCGCTCAGCATGTCTTTGCCGTGCACTGGCGTATTGATGTCGCGGCGGCGCAAACTGGTGAGAATGTCCTGCTCGATGAAATCGGGCTGGCCTTCTTCGAGAATCATCACCGCTCGCTTGCCGAGACAGAATTCGGCAAGCTCTTCGGGCACCAGCGGGAAAGTCACATTCAACGCCAGGATCGGGATCTCCGAATCACCAAAAGTATCGGCCAAGCCGTACATTTGCAACGCGCGAATCAACGAGTTGTACAAACCGCCCTGCACGATCAGGCCGACATCGTCGCGCCGGCCAGCGAACAGTTCATTCAACTCGTGTTCTGCGACATAGGCGCGCGCTGCCGGAACGCGCTGCTCGACCTTGAGCTTCTCGTGACGAAAAGTGACCGGCGGGTGAGCCAGTCGCGTGTAATCGAAATCGGCCGGCTGCTCCAGCAAGTTTCGAGTGGAAATCGCCGGTGCCACGTTGTCCTTGCATTCGAAACTGCCGCGCACATGGCAGGTGCGAATGCGCAATTCCAGAAGTGCCGGCATGTTGGAAGCTTCGGACAACCGAAAACCATGCTCGACGATGCGCACCATATTGCTCAGTTCGGGTCGCGGATCGAGCATCAGCATGGTCGATTTCAGGGCGTAGGCATGGGTGCGCTCCTGGATGACGCTGGCACCCTCTCCGTAATCCTCACCCACCACGATCAGCGCACCGCCTTTCACGCCAGGCGACGACAAGTTCGACAACGCGTCCGCCGCGACATTGGTGCCGACAATCGACTTCCAGGTCACGGCGCCACGGATTGGATAGTGAATCGACGCGCCCAGCATTGCCGCGGCCGACGCTTCATTTGAGCACGCTTCCACGTGCACGCCGAGCTCATCCATGTAATCGGTCGACTGCACCATCACATCGAGCAAGTGCGACACCGGTGCGCCCTGATAGCCGCCAACATAGGAAACACCGGATTGCAACAGTGCCTTGGTTATGGCGAGTATCCCTTCACCGTGGAAGGTTTCTCCGCTACCCAGGCGCAGAAGCTCGATTTCGCTCTTGAATGATTTTTCCATGGAGTTTAAGGCTTAATTACCATACCCGACCCAAAGCGTGCGCAAACCGCCTCATTAACAATAAATGGGAATGTTAGCAGGAGAGTACCGGAAAAACTTCGGCAACTCGCGATGATTTGCAGCGGAGCACAGCTTGCACCGCCCTATCGCCGCGCAGACGCTCGGGTGTCTAATAGCAACCCGTCAAACGGGAATGATCAAAACGAATCCAGCGGAATAAAGCCGACTACTTCGGCAGTCGACGCATCAAGGAGCACCGTCCAGTACTTGTCCCTGCCTACCATCGGCAAGAACACCACCGACTCGGCTGAATCACCGGTGCGCTCAATCGCCACGTCGATCAAATCCGTTTGCTCGGGAAATCGTTCTTTCAACTGCGCGGCCGGCTTGGCAGCGAGCAGCACGCGCATGCGTGCTTGCGGATACGCCTGCCACAGGTCTGGCCGGGCACCAAGATGCACGCCCTGCAGCGCGGCCATGGTCGCCTCGTATTGTTCCTGAGCGGTTCTGAACGGCCGTACCGCCAAGACCGTCTGACCAAACAAGGGCAAGGACTTCAGTTCCGGCGGCGCCTGTCCCATCAGTTCGACCGGCACATCGACCGCATGTATCACGCGAAAGCGGTCGAATTCGAACACCAGATGCACCGGCCGGGCGACGAATACTGTCCACATGCCATAGGCCAATGCAGACAGTTGGATCAGTCCGACAATGACCAGATCGCGCACCAGTTCCCGTCTCGGCTTGGCGCGGTTGAAGATCATCAGCGTGATCAGCGGGCCAAGTACGACATCGACTGACACCAGAATCAGGAACAACTCGCGTCCGCCGGATATTTCCCGATAGGGATATGGATACCAGACCATGAACACAAGCAACGCGGCGAGTAACGCAACCGCCAGGCTGATGCAGAAGTGAATACCACTGGCACGCAGGCGGTCCTTCCAGTGGATGGCCCCGGGCGAAAATACCTTTCTGACGGGCGAGAGCGCGTCCATGCCAACAAAACAATCAAGAACCGGGCCAAACAGGCCGGCATCACTCAATCAGCGCAGTCTAAAGCTCGGAGTAGTAGCGTTCCAAGCGCTTGAATGACACCGGATACGGCGTCTTGAGTTGCTGCGCCCATAATGACACGCGCAGCTCCTCCAGCATCCAGCGAAATTCTTCGACATTCGGATCACTGATGCCGCGCAGCCGATCCTGCTCGACTCGGCTGGCATACATCTGCCAGAAGCGCGCCAGTTGCTGATGCCAGTTGGTGTCGTGATCCGAATTCGAGGGGAGCTTGTCGAGCCGCATGCCGATCGCCTGCAAATAGCGAGGGAAATGGCGCAAGCGCTCAAATGGCGTGGTGACGATGAATTTCGGTGCCAGTAACAAATCGAGCTGCTTGCGCACGTCGGCAATGGCACGCGGCCACGCAGCAACACGCTCGTCATCCAGACGCGATCGCAGGGCAGCATACTGAGCAAGGATGTCGCCGGTCAGGCGGCATAGCTCGTTGGCCACCTCGACCAGCCGGACTTTCGCTTTGACCACGCGCGCCTCAAAGGCCTTGCGGTCTCGAACCGGCCCGGCATCGTCAGAACCGGTGTCGACAAAGAACGCGCGATCACAGGTGGCTTCGATCAGCTCATCGCGCAAACGATCACTCACCGACGCCTTGTCGCCGCGCGAACCCTGATCTTCCAGTAACAACGCATAACGCAAGGACATTTCCGTCAGCCCCGGCAGGTTGCGCGACAGGTACTTGAACTGCTCGGGCAGCGACAAACGCAACAAACGCCGCAAGCCGGCGCGGGTTGCGCGTTGCGCCTCGACTTCGGTGTCAACCAGTGTCAGCGCCACCGAGTCGCCCTCGTCAACAATTGCCGGGAAACCCACCAAATTGCCACCGGCGCGTTCGACCTCCATTATCTCCGGAAACTCATCAAAATCCCAACGCCGCAAACCCTTGCGCTCGAACCCCGATGCCGCTGTTTCAGTAAAACTTCGCATTGCCTTGACACCGAGTTCCTTGCGCAGACTCACCAGATCGCGACCCATGGTAATGTCTTCGCCCTGATCATCGACGACACGGAAATTCATGCGTAGATAGTCCGGCAGCTCAACAGCTTCGAGCATTTCAGTCGACACCTCGACACCGGTCTTGCTGTGCAGCGCCTGCACCAGTGCCTGGATCAGCGGCCGCGAGTCCGGTTTGATTGCGCCGAGCACAGTTGTAACGACCTGCGGCACCGGCACGAAATGTTTACGCAAGCCTTTGGGAAGGCCGCGAATCAATTCAGTGATCTTGTCACGCAAAAACCCGGGCACCAGCCACTCGCAGCGACGTTCGTCGACCTGATTGAGTGCAGCTAAAGGAACCGTCATGGTTACGCCGTCCATGACGTGGCCGGGCTCGAAACGATAGGAAAGCGGCAACTGATACCCCGCCAGCTGGATGCTGTCCGGATACAGATCAATGGTGACCTGTTCGGCCGAATGACGCATCAAGTCGGCACGCTTAAGAAACAACAATTCCGGATTGCCGCGCTCGGCTTCGCGCCGCCACTTTTCGAAGTCAACCCAGCACCAGATACCCTGCGGCGCACGCTCGTCAAAGAAATCGAACATGGCCGATTCGTCGACCAAAACATCGTGGCGCCGCGACTTGTGTTCCAGCTCGCTGACGTGTTCGATCAGGTGACGATTATGCTTCAGGAATGGTGCACGCGAATTGACATCACCCGCGACGAGAGCACCACGAATGAAAAATTCCCGGGCAATGACTGGGTCAACCGGGCCGTACAACACCTGGCGGCGCGGCACGACAATCAATCCGTAGACAGTCACCTGTTCACTCGCCACGACGTTGCCAGCATCGCGCGACCAGCGCGGATCGCGATAATTGCTCTTGGCAACGTGGGCACCCAGTTTCTCGATCCATTGCGCCTCGACCTGGGCCACGCAGCGGGCGAACAAGCGTGTCGTCTCGGTCAGTTCTGCTGCCACCAGCCACTTCGGTTTGCGCTTCTTTAGCCCCGAGCCGGGGTGCATGACGAACTTGATGCCGCGCGCACCAAGATAGACACCGGCGTCATCGGACTTGAAGCCGATGTTGCCGAGCAAGCCCGACAAAAGAGCGCGATGAATCTCTTCATAACGCGCCGGCTTCTCATTCGGCCGCCATCCCATATCGGCAACCATCGCTGCCAGTTGTCCGTGCAGCTCGCGCCACTCGCGCAAGCGCAGATAAGACAGGAAACGCGCATGGCACTCCTGCACCAGCTTGCGGTTGGACTGCTTGTGGCGAATGGCTTCATCGAACCAGTTCCACATTTCGACATAACTAAGAAAATCGGAGCGTTCGTCGCCAAAGTCACTATGCGCTTGTGTCACTGCCTCCTGTTTGTCGATCGGACGTTCGCGCGGGTCCTGCACCGACAGGCCGGAAGCGATAATTAGAATTTCATTGAGACAGCCAAATTCCTTCGCCGAGACAATCATGCGCGCAATGCGCGGGTCAATTGGGAGTTTCGCCAGTTGCTTGCCGACCGCTGTAAGCCGTTTCTGTTCGTTAACCGCTGCCAGCTCTGCCAGAAGCTGGTACCCGTCGGCGATAGCCTTGGCGGCCGGAGGATCGACAAAAGGAAATTCCGCCACTTCACCAAGCCGCAGTGCCTGCATACGCAAGATGACCGAAGCCAGTGATGAACGCAGTATTTCCGGATTAGTGAACTCGGCACGCGCATCGAAATCGTCTTCGCTATACAGCCGCACACACACGCCGTTCATGACCCGGCCGCAGCGTCCGGCACGCTGATTGGCCGAGGCTCTCGAAATGCGTTCCACTTGCAGCATTTCGACCTTGTTGCGAAAACTATAGCGGTTGATACGCGCCAAGCCCGAATCAATCACATACCGAATGCCCGGTACCGTGAGTGAAGTTTCAGCAACATTGGTGGCCAGCACGACACGCCGCACGCCGCCCGAGGAAAAAACGCGCTCCTGCTCCTTCGCCGACAGACGCGAATACAGCGGCAGAATCTCCCAGCGCCTTGATCGATGTCCGTGCGAAGGGTGTTTGCGCAGTGCCTCGGCGCACTCCCGGATCTCGCGCTCGCCGGGCAGGAACACCAGCACGTCGCCACTAGCACTGTTCAAGGCAACTTCGTCGAGCGCGTTGACCACGGCCTCCGGTAGATCTATGTCGTGCGCATCTTCGTCATCTTCGTCGAACGGCCGATAGATCACTTCAACCGGGTATAGGCGCCCCGACACCTCAATGACTGGCGCATCGTCAAAGTGCCGGGAAAACTTTTCGGCGTCAATGGTGGCGGAGGTAATGATCAGCTTCAGCTCGGGGCGCTTGGGGAGTAATTGCTTGATATACCCGAGCAGAAAATCGACATTGAGGCTGCGCTCGTGAGCCTCATCGATGATCAAGGTGTCGTAGTTATTCAGGAAGCGGTCAGACTGTGTTTCGGCAAGCAGGATGCCGTCGGTCATCAACTTGACCAGATTGTCCGAGCTTGATTTGTCGGTAAAGCGAACCTGAAAGCCGACTGCGTCACCCAAAGGCGTACCAAGTTCCTGCGATATGCGATTGGCGACTGAACGCGCGGCGATACGCCGGGGTTGCGTATGGCCGATCTGGCCAAACACGCCGCGACCAATATCGAGACAGATCTTTGGCAGTTGCGTCGTCTTGCCCGAGCCGGTCTCGCCACAGACAATAACTACCTGGTTGCATTCGATCGCGCGCGCAATCTCTTCCCGCTTGGCACTGACCGGCAATTGCTCCGGGTACTTGATTCGCAGACGACGCTGCGCGCGCTGCTCTGCTCGCTCGACCGATTTCTGCGCCGCGCTCAGTACTGCGGAACGCGCGGTGGCGTTACCCGCCTCCTTTAAACGCCGCCGCAGACGATAGCGGTCGCGTATCAGACTGCGCGCGATCAGGTCCGTAATATCGTCGTGGTCAGATGCCGGGACCTGCTGCAAGAAAGGTTGTGCAGACATACTGAAAGGACATCACAAGTCCTGCATTGTAACCGAGCCAACGCAGTCCTGATGTCCTGGCAAGCTCGTTATTTTATTGCAGCGGCAAAACGTTAGGCATCAAGCCCGCGCTTTCGAAACGATGACCGCCGAGAGGACATCGTGTTCGGCCGATTTTGTTAGGACATGGCCATACAAGAGGCGTGGTAGATGAGAGATGCCGTTGTCGGCCGAAAGTCGTTTCGATGAAACGAATTCAATGTAAGAAGACAGTCATACTTTTAATCAAATGACCGCGGATACAAAACGTTCTGCGTCATTACCGCAAGCCCAGGTAAGAGCAGGAGGACGTGGATCACTAGACCAAGCCTTTGAATGGTGAATGACGTTCACACCAGGCAGCGGTTGAGAGCAAATAGTTTTCCTCTTCAACTGCGCCGACCAGCTGCAGACCCAGGGGCAATCCGTTCGGACCTTTACCTGTGGGGATGGTGAGTGCCGGCGTGCCCATCAACGTCCAGATTGAGCAGAAGCTGGGATCGCCGGTTGTTACGTCCAGCGTTGGTGGCGCCTCTCCCGTTGCCGGAGGCGTGATGATTGCCGAGTAGCCACGGTCGAGAAAGGCCGCGAGACTGTGTTGCATTTGAACGCGTAATTTCAGGGCATCACGATAATCGGCATCAGCAATGGTTTCGCCTTCGTCCAGCGCACTATTGAGAAAATCAGAAAAGGTGTCGCGATAGTGCGCCCGGACTTTGCGCGAAGCACGTGCGGCCTCAAACAGCATGATCGTTCGGTGGACCTTGTGAGCCCGATCGAACTCACCCGGAATTTCGATGATGTCAATCATTGCGCCAGCTTGACGCAACCTGGCCACGTCAATATCAAACTGCGCTCGCTGTTCGGGCTGCGCGAGGTGCCACACCGGCGAACGCACCGCAGCCAACCGGGGCGCACCCTTGAGCATTGGCGCCTCCGAAGAGATGCTGCTACGGCGTGCCGTCAGACTCCAGGCCAATAATGCCGCGTCGGCGACACTGCGCGCGAACACGCCAGGCTGGTCAAGTGTCGCCGCAAAAGGCATGATACCGCGCACGGATAGCATGCCCTGACTTGGTTTGTATCCGATAATCCCGCAAAACGCAGCGGGACGGACTACCGACCCATTAGTCTGGGTACCAATCGCCACCGGCACAAATCCGGCGGCCACTGCTGCGGCGGACCCGCTCGAAGATCCGCCGGGTGTGTGCGCGGGGTTCCAAGGATTTGTGGTCTTCGCCGGCGGGCCCATGAAAGCGGCTTCAGTAGTCACCGTCTTGCCGAGCATCAGTGCACCAGACCGCTCCAGACGCACCACGACTTCCGCCGTTTCATTCGGAATGTAGTCCGCATACAGCTTGCAACCCATCTCGGTCGGTATGCCTGCCGTGTAAAAAATGTCTTTGACGCCCACGGGAACCCCGTGCAACGGATGCGCCGCCTTCCACGGCGTTGCCGCCGCATCCGCCGCGTAAGCCAGTTCCATTGCTCGCTGGCGATCGAGCCATTGCCACGCCTTGACCCTGTCTTCCAACGAATCGATCCGCGCAAGCAAACTTTGCAGATACGTGCTTGGCTTGATCTTACCCGTGCGAATTCGTTTTGCCGCGTCGTGTAAACCCAATTTGTACAGTTCAGTCATGGCTTCTATTTTCTTTCCATCGATTTCGCAACACGGTATTTCACGTTTTCGAATATTTGCGGCAGTCGGGATTGACCAGGTTCGGCGGCTGCGCACCACCCAACGCGGCGACCAGATTCCTTGCCGCCGTCATCGCCATGGCACGGCGTGTTGGTTCCGATGCGCTGGCTATGTGCGGTGACAAGACGACGTTTTCCAATTCAAGAAAGCCGGGGTTTAACTTCGGTTCATTCTCATAGACATCAAGTCCCGCTGCCCAGATCGTTCTGTTTTTCAGAGCATCAATGAGAGCCACATCGTTGACGATGCCGCCGCGTGCCACGTTGATGAGCACCGCTGATGGCTTCATGAGCGTTAGTTGCGCTGCGTCGATGTAATGGTGCGTTTCAGCGCTGTATGGCAGGATCAACATCACGATATCCGATTGCTTGAGCAAATCGTCCTTAGTCGCGTAACGAGCACCCAGCTCTTGTTCAACATCCAAAGTAACACGGTTGCGCGCGTGATAAAGCACATTCATTTCGAAACCGTTTACACGTTTCGCAATAGTCCGCCCGATGCGCCCAAAACCAACGATTCCCAGCGTGGCACCGTGTATATCCTGCCCGAGGGTCTGTTTGAGCCACGTCGCTTTCCAGTCTCCGGCACGTAAATAACGCTCGCCCTCGCCCATTCGGCGGCACGTCGCAATCATCAAGCCAACAGCATAATCGGCAACACTGTCGTCGAGCACGCCAGGCGTATTGGTTACCATGACTCCATGGCGGGTGCATGCTTCCACGTCGATGTTGTTGTATCCGACCGCGGTATTACACACCGCCTTGATCGTCGGGCACTGCTCGAGCAGCTCTTCATCGACTGCATCACTTGAGGACGATTGCATACCGTCCGCACCTTGTAGCATTTCTACCAGTT
>JABAOE010000231.1_pt2 | contig 64637 bp, 61 predicted proteins | sample 7062141 | NCBI WGS metagenome assembly JABAOE01 (sample SAMN14538627, study PRJNA623070) | marine sediment metagenome | biome: marine biome [ENVO:00000428]; feature: marine pelagic biome [ENVO:01000023]; material: deep marine sediment [ENVO:00002113] | place: India: Gulf of Khambhat ... | reverse complement strand
GTGCAGGCGGGACGAGTCGATGCAGGCGCCCTTAACTTCCTGGTATGGGACAAACTGGTAAAGAACAAAAAAGTGGACACCAACAAAGTGGATGTCTTCTGGACGACCCCACCGTACGTCGATTACGTATGGACCATTAGGGGCGGAATCGATGATGAAACGGTGAAAAAAATATCCAAGGCGTTCCTCAAGCTCGACAACAACAAACCTGCGGACAGAAAACTGCTGAAGCTCCACCGGACCAAGGGTTACATCCCGGCCAAGGACTCTCAGTGGGAAGGCATCGAGAAGGCCGCCATCTCCGCGGGGATGTTGAAAGTTAACTAAGCTGGAGTGCCATCATTGTATCAGTATCGCTTGGAGAGCATCGCCAAGGCGTTTTCGCGGCAAGCCGTTGCCGTTAACGATATTAGTCTCGAGGTAAAAAACGGCGAGAGGGTGGCGCTTATCGGACCCAGCGGGGCCGGTAAGACCACCCTTTTTCGCATGCTGAACTGCACTCTGAGACCTTCCTCCGGCAGGTTATGGATTAACGGGGACGATACCGGCAGTCTCCACGGGCAGAGGCTTCGTGAAGTGCGCCGCAAAATCGGAACCATCTACCAGCAGCATAACCTGGTTCCTCGATTGAAAGTGGTGCACAACGTCCTATGCGGCGAGCTTGGTCGCTGGTCACTGGCGCGGTCCGTCGCATCCCTGGTGCGACCCGTGGGCATCGAACGGGCCTTTGAGGCACTCAAAAATGTTGGCATCGAGGACAAGATCTTTAGCCGCACGGATGAACTATCCGGCGGTCAGCAGCAGAGAGTGGCCATCGCACGGGTGCTGGTGCAGGACCCTGAAGTCATTCTAGCCGACGAGCCCGTTTCCTCGGTGGATCCATCCCTCGCGGCAAATATCGTCAAGTTACTCGTCGAGATCAGCGAAAACATGCACAAGACGCTCATGGTAAATCTCCACAGCATTGAACTGGCTTTATCCAACTTTCCCCGCATTGTTGGCATCAAGAACGGCCGCGCCCTTTTTGATCTTCCTCCGGATCAGGTGACGGATGACCTGCTGAACGACCTCTACTCGGGTCACCTGCCGGAAAATGGGCACGACGAACCTTCAATCCCTAAACAGCACACGCTACGCGTCTGTAGCTAGCGACCGCTGAGCAAAACCCCAAGGCCGGTGGCATAGCGGTTCCGGACAATGATTGACCCATACCCACCGCCGTACTACAAATGGCTATGGCTGTTGTTCGGCTGTCAATTTCGGCCGCCATCACCGTTTAATTCTTGAGAATGCTCATGGTCCAGCCGGTTAAGCGAGAGACCTCTTATTTCCCGTACGTTTTTGGAATCGTATTTGTTGTCGCGCTGGTGGATAGCTGGCGACGGGCGGAAGTTAACTTTCAGCTCTTTTTCGAAGAGCAGGGAAGGGAGAACTTGTGGAATTTCGTTGCCGGCATGTTCCCGCCGGACCTTTCTTGGAATTTTCTATCGTTTATAGTCCGGCCAACGCTGGAAACGATTCAGATCTCCATCATGGGGACCCTGATCGCCGTGATCATCGGATTTCCCGTGGGCATGCTTGCCACCAGCACATTGGTGTTTCGTGGCGTTCTCAACGAAGCTGACCTGAAGAAGACCCATCCGCGTTACTTCGCGAGGATTTTGATCTATTCATTCGCCCGCGCCTTGCTGAGCCTCTTTCGTTGCATCCCTGAATTCGTTTGGGCCTTTATGTTCGTACGGGCCGTGGGCCTGGGTCCCTTCCCCGGTATTCTCGCCATCGGCGTCGCGTACGGCGGAATGCTTGGAAAGGTTTATTCGGAAATCTTCGAGACGGTGAACACCCGGCCCCTGGAAGCCCTGCAGTCCACTGGCGCTAACAAGCTCCAGATTTTTATCTATGGCTGGTTTCCTCAGGTGTTGCCCAACTTCGTTTCCTATACGCTTTACCGGTGGGAGTGCGCGGTGCGGACATCGGCCATCCTGGGGTTGGTGGGTGCCGGAGGGCTGGGTCAACAGATCGAAATTTCCATGCGCATGTTTAATTTCCACGAAGTGCTGACACTGCTGACTATGCTTTTTCTGTTGGTATCCGCGGCGGACTATATCAGCGCCAAGATTCGAGGTCTCTTGTGAACGGTCAATCGGTGAGGGTGGATCGCGACGGCGCCCCCTGGGAAAGGTTTCGGGATTCACGCGGCCGGTCCCCTAGAATGTATATCCTGATGGCGCTCCTGGCTGCGCTCTTTTTATGGAGCTATTGGGGTGCGGAAATCCGTCTCGGTCAGTTGTTCAGCCGTGACGGGATAGGTCAAATTTACAATTACGTCGAGGGTCTGTTCCCCCCGGATCTGTCTCGGCCAGTGCTGGTGGACGCGGCCTTCGGAGCCTGGGAAACCTTTGCCATTTCTTTCATCGGCATCCTCATGTCCGCTGTCATCGCTCTCTTGCTGGTCTTTTTTGCATCCCGAAATCTGGTTTATTCAGGTTTGCTTTACGAAATGGAAGGGGACGGCTCCTGGAAGCGCGCCGCCCGTATGATTCCTTACCTGTGCGCGAAAGGCCTGCTCAACTTCCTGCGCACGGTGCCGGAGATGATCTGGGCGCTGATCTTTGTCTTTATCGTGGGTCTTGGTCCTTTCCCGGGAGTGCTTGCTCTGGGAGTTCACACCGGCGGTGTGCTGGGAAAACTGTTCGCCGAAGTGCTGGAGGACGTGGACACGCAGCCCATCGAATCCCTCCAGTCCATGGGTGCCAGCAAGATGCAGATCCTTATTTACGGTGTGCTTCCCCAGGTAGCACCCCAGTTCATTTCTTATATTCTCTATCGTTGGGAAGTAAATATCCGCGTGGCCGCCGTCCTGGGGTTTGTCGGTGCCGGAGGTTTGGGCCAACGAATTCATGTTGCCATCAGCCTCTTTCATGGCCATCAGCTTTTGACCCTCCTGATTGCTCTCTACTTTCTAGTGACTCTGGTGGACTATTTGAGCTACTACCTGCGCCAGAGGTTCGTATAGTCTTGTCCCCACGGATTTGGTATATGTCTGCTCGGTGGGAGTCACTCCATGTCATCGGATGATTTTTCGGATTTTGAACATACCGGGCCGGAAACTCTTGCGGGCAGGTATCTGAGGCTATTCTGGCAGCCGGTATACCGGTCGGAGGATTTGCCTAGAGGTATGGCGGTCCCGGTACGGGTCATGAGCGAAGACTTCACTCTGTACCGTGGGGAACAGGGATCATGTCATCTGGTGGCCTTTCGTTGCGCCCATCGGGGAACGCAGCTTTCCACGGGTTGGGTGGAAGGGGATTGTATCCGGTGCCGCTATCACGGTTGGAAATACGATGGGTCGGGCCAATGCGTGGAGCAGCCGGGTGAGGAAGCGGCTTTCGCGGAGAATGTCCGTATCCGAAGTTATCCCACTGAGGAGTACCTTGGGTTGGTATTTGCTTACCTTGGGGACGGCGACGCGCCACCGCTCAGACGTTACCCGCAGTTTGAACAGCCCGGGGTTCTCATCACCCTGCCGCCGGAAAGCTGGCCATGCAACTACTACAATCGCCTGGACAACGACCCCGACATGGGACATGTCTTTTACACCCACGATGAGTCCTTGAAACGGGCCAAACGCACAGACCGGCAAAACCTTCGCACCGTGACAGCCGAGGAAACTTCGTACGGCGTCAAGGTGATCGCGTCGGTGCCGGGGAGGCCGCAGGAATTTATCCTGGCCTTCATGCCCAACAACTTCGAAGTGACCGTTCGCGCGGGTATGGCCAGCGCCAGCAGCAGCAAAACGAGTCAGGCCTGGGAAGATCGCATGTCCTGGGCGGTGCCGCTGGATGACGATAACAGCTACCGTTTCGAGGTCAACCTCGCCCACTTCACCGGTGATGACGCCAAGGCGTACGAAACGAACCGGCGTGAGGCACTGGAAAGGTCAGGCGGGCTGGCCGTGGAGTTGGGGGAGGCCGTACTGGCGGGCAAGGTTGCCATTCATGACCTCGACCCCGAGCTCAGCACCTACGAGCTTTTTCGGGTGGAGGATTACGTGACCCAGGTCGGTCGGGACCGTATGTGGAAGCGTTCTCGGGATCACCTGGGTGCTGTGGATAGGGCGGTGTTTCTGCGGCGCAAGATTTGGCAGAGGGAGCTCAAGGCGTTGGCCGAGGGAAAACCTCTCAAAATGTGGATCATGCCCGAGACGAGAAACGGCTAACCTGGTTGCTCAGGGCATCAGGTTGCCGCCATTAACGAACAAGACCTGGCCGGTCATATGCCGGCCCATCTCACTCGCCAAGAATACCACCGCATTGCCGATGTCCTCGGGCTCGGCGATATGTCCCAGCGGGATCGTTGCGGCGCGGTTGTCCAGTTCGCCGGTTTCCACGTTTTGCGCAAGGGTTCGTTCCGTCCGGGTTGCACCGGGGGCCACTGCGTTCACACGTATTCCGTGAGGACCCAGTTCGGCGGCGGCGGTACGGGTAAATCCGATTATGCCTGCCTTGGCGGCTGAATAAGGCGCGCGTCCAGGGGCTGGGGAGGCACCCTGGCCCGAGGCGAGACTGATGATGCAGCCGCGCCGCCGTTCCATCATCTTGGGTATCACGGCGCGGGAGCATAGGAAGGCGGCCTTCAGATTAAGATTGATCTGGGCATCCCAGTCCTCCTCGGTAAGCTCCCAGATGGGTTTTAGCTGAGAGCCACCGGCAACGTTGACAAGGACGTCGATCTGTCCGAAGTCATGCAAGACCTTTTCCACTCCCTGTTTGATGTCCGTTCCCCTGGTGACGTTGCACGGATAAAAGGATGCTTGAGTCCCGTCCCTTTGCAGCGCCTCGACGAATTGTCTGCCTTCGGCTTCCCGGATGTCAAAGAAAGCGATTCGAGCGCCGCGCTTGGCAAATAGCTGTGCCGTGGCCCGGCCTATGCCCATGGCGCCTCCGGAGATCAGCGCCACCTGTTGATCGAAATCGTTGAGTGTTATCGCCATGGCTTCGTCTGTCCTTTCAAAAGTGAAGTCCAAGTGGCGGGCATTCTATACCCTGAAGACCGGTGTCTCAAGGGATGAGTTCAGTGTGACGATGAACTGGTAAAAGGTCAGGAACGGGGTGGCGAGGCGATGGGGGCAAACTAACCGTCGGTGGAGCGTTTCCTCTTCAGCATGTTTGGGAAGCCCCAGAATAATTTCTGGCGGTTGAAGCGGTTGAGGCCTTCTTTGACGGGATCAGCGGGTTCGGCGAAAAAGGTCACCTCGTTATCATTGAACATGAAGCGATCCTCTTCGATGGCCGGGTCCACCAGCAGCGGAAACATCTTTCGGCTGTTCCAAAAGTTGGACCATTTAACGGGGATCTTTGTATTCATGATTGAATATCTCGAAAGCGTGTTACGATGCCAGCGCTTCAGTACGAACCAGACTGGACTCAACATTTTTCAGCCTCCCCTTGCTTGGCTCTAGGTCTGGTCCTTTGGGGGACGGATCCAAAAATCAACCGGCTCATTTTTATTAGCTGAGAGATGATGTGTCAACGGCAAATAATGAAATTGTTCCAAGTCTCAAATTTCGTTTACCGTCCAGTAAATCGGTACATATTTGCCATGGGGATGTACCTAACTGAACCGATTGAAATGGGAGGAAGAAGGTAAATTTCGAGCCGCGCACTGGGCAATCGCCAAAGAGTGTCTCAATGTGCGGCGGCGTTTCGAGTTTTGTCATTTTAGTGACTGATAGGTTCTATAAAAGCATAATGTTGTCAGGGGCTTAGGAGGTAGATGCCGGGCTTGGAGTTGGCACATAATTGGCTTGTGAAAAAGACCAGGAACATCAGATCCATGTCCGTTTTAGATTTCACAGACTGGCTCTCCGGCTGCAAATGGCTCAAGGGATTTCGTTCGAGCAAATCCAACGGGCGTACTCAGTCGGAGCCCTTCTACCTGCGTTCCCTGGAGATCTCGGAGAAGAAGTTCGGGCCGTGGCATCCGCAGGTAGCGCTTGCCCTGGACCACCTGGCCGATTTTTACCGGGAGGAGGGTCGCTACGACGAGGCAGAACCGCTGTACCGCCGCGCACTCAATATCTCTGAAAAGGCGCTCGGGCCGGAGCACCCCCAGGTCGGTTTGATCCTGGAAGGTTACGCCCACCTCTTATTGAATAAAAAATGCTTTCGCGAGGCGAAAGATGTAGGAAAGCGTGCCATCAGCATCCGCATGAAGCACGCAAAAGAAGAACTCACCAAGTAAGCTTCTCGTAGAATTCAACGACTACCGGAAAGAGATTCCAGAGCACGGGCAGTATAAACCCGGGCGAGGTGCGAGCGATAATCGGCTGACGCGTTCATGTCATCCGCCACCTCGACTCCATCGACAACCACAGCTGAAGCCTGCTTGATCAATGTGTCATCTATCCTCTTACCCGTGACCAGATGCTCTACGTTTTTCGCCCGAAAGGCCTTATCCGAGACGCCGGTGAGCCCAAGTCGGAGGTTCTGGCAATTTCCCGAAGCGTCCACCCTTAGAGCCGCCGCCACTCCCACAATGGCAAACCCCTCGGCTCTTTTTGCAGCTTTGAGATAGGTAGTCTTCGTCTGCTCCAGGATGGGAACTCGAACTTCCGTGAGGATCTCGTCGGATGAAAGCGCCGTCATCAGCATCGTGATGAAAAAGTCTTCCGCCTGGACCCACCGCTCACCCGTGGGTCCGGTCAGCTTGATCCCCGCATCCAGGGCCAGCATGGTGGCGGGAAGGTCTGCGGCGGGGTCGGCGTGAGCCAGGGCGCCGCCCACGGTCCCCTGGTTTCGCACCTGGACGTCGGCAACCATGTTTGCCGTTTGGGGTAACAGGGGACACTGGGTTTTGAGCAAGTCGGATTGTTCCAACTGGTGATAAGTGGTCCGGGCTCCAATCAGGATGTTGCTGCTTTCTTGCCGGATGCCATCCAGGCCCGGAACTCCTCCGATGTCGACGATCACCTGAGGCTTGGAAAGACGAAGCTTCATCAGGGGAACGAGACTCTGACCCCCGGCAAGTAACTTGGCTTCATGGCCGTGACGTGAAAGCAGCGATAGAGCTTCTTCAAGCGAGGCCGGAGCGTAGTAGTCAAAGGCGCCGGGAATCATGCAGCCCGTCCTTTTGCGTTTTGAATGAGGTGCCAGACGGTTTCGGGCGAAAGCGGCAGTTCCGTCACCCGGACCCCCATGGGCCTCAAGGCATCCTCCACCGCACTGGCGATGGCCGCGGGTGAAGGTATGGCGGCCCCTTCGCCCGCCGCCTTCTGCCCCAGGACACTGAAGGGGGAAGGCACCGGGTGGTGCTCCAGTTCGATTTTGGGTGTTTCCAGAGTGGAGGACTTGCCGTAGTCCGTCAGAGTCACGGTCAGAAGTTGGCCGTCGGGACCGTAAACAAACCCTTCTCCAAGGGCCACGGATATTCCGTGGGCCGCCGAGCCGTAAGCCTGCCCATCCACGACGTCCGGGTTGATGATCGTCCCGTTATCGCTGACGACAACGTAACGTAACACTTTTACCTCGCCTGTTGCCGGATCGACCTCGACGATGGCCGCATGGGCTCCCGCGGAAAAGGAAAATTGCGCTCGGACCTTTCGGTTGATGTCCGGAGTCAGGTACGGCATGCCGTGCGGGTAGGTGTAATAAAAGGTTATTTGTAGTCCGCCTTCGAACCCCGGGGGCATCACGGATTGATTGCTATAAGCCAATCGGCCCAGATCCGAAAAGGAGATCTTCTTTGTCGGCGAACCGGCGACCATGACAATTCCGTCCTCGATGGTCAGCTTGTCCGGGGTGGTTGAGAGAATGTTGCTTGCAAAGGTCAGGATCTTGTCTCGAAGCTTCAACGCTGCGCCTTGAATGGCCCCGATGTCGTAGAGATGGAAATTGTTACCGCTGTTCGCCGCGGCAACGCCCCATGGTGATAGATCGCTGTCGAAGGGGGTGGTCACACTAATGAGATCCGGCGAGATCCCGAGGACCTCGGCCACGACCTGGGCACTGGTGGTCTCGTGGGATTGGCCGCTATTGGGGGAACCAAGCATAAGGGCCACGGTACCGTTTTTCTCCAACTTGATGGTCGCGCCGTTCACCCCACCGGCCCCTGGAACCTGCTTCATTTCCGGAAAGACCGCCATGTCCCGGGCGGCGTTTCTTCCCCCAGGCTCTACTCCAATCACGATCCCGATGCCCAGATAAGTTCCCTGTTTTCGTTTCTCTTCTTGCTCTTTTTTCAGCTGGTTGTAGTCGATTTTCTCCAGCAGCTCTTCAAGCAGCGCAGGGTAGTCTCCGCTGTCGTAGATGTTGCCGTTGGGGGTCTCGTACGGCATCTCGGAGGCCTGGATCAGGTTTGCGGAGCGTACATCAATCGGGCTCAGGTTGAGCTCCCGGGCGATCTTGTCCATGGTCCGCTCCCAGACAAAACACATGGCCGGCTTGCCGATTCCTCGATTGGGAATGACCGGGCATTTGTTCGTGGTCAGGGAGTGTCCTTCCATGGATATGGCTTTGACTCTGTAAGTATTGGCGAGGTTGTTCAGCTTGTTGGTGAAATGAATGGTGAGGGTTCCCACGGAACCGCCCACATCGTCGTACTCCTTGAATTTGAGTCCCAGCACAGTGCCGTCGTTTTTCACCGCCGCTTCGACTTCAAACTCCTGCTGGCAGGCGTGGCCCGCCGCCATCATATGCTCGCTCCGGTCCTCGATCCACTTCACGGGGCGATTGCTTTTGATGGAAAGATAGCTGATGAGCACGGCGTAGTTCTTAATGAGGTGTATCTTCTGCCCAAAGCCACCGCCGATATCCGGTATGATTACGCGGATATCTTCGAGACCCAGGGCGTCCCGCAAAGCGTCGTAGATATTGTCCGGAACCTGGGCGTTGATCCAGATCGTCAGCTTTTTACTTGCCGCGTCGAAAGAGGCCACACAGGCCAGGGGTTCGAGGGGAGTGGAACTGTATCGATGGATCTTGAGTTTCTCCGTGACTACCCGATCGGCCTGTTTGAAAGCAAGGTCGATGTCACCGTAGGTGAGGGTGCCCGTCCAGGCCATGTTTGAGCCTAACTCTTCGAAGATGGGCTGGGAATCGGGCCTGATTGCATCCGCCGTTGCAACGACAGCGGGGAGCGGCTCGTACTCCGCTTCCATCAGCTCGAGGGCGTCCTCGGCTTCGGCACGGGTACGCGCTGCAACTGCCCCAACGGGCTCACCGAAGTAACGCACCTTATCGATGGCCCCTGAGTATTCCAATATTGGACGCGCGAGACCTGCGGAGTAACGACCCGGGCGAAAGGATTTTGTCTTTTCCTTGAGTTCTTGTGGCGTGAGGGTTGCCACCACTCCCGGAGCCTTTCGGGCAGCCTCATCGCTGACTTTGATTATACGAGCGTGTGCATGCGGGCTTCTGAGGATCACCGCGTGTAGCATCCCCGCCAGCCTGAGATCGTCCGTAAAAAAGCCTCGTCCCGAGACATGCCGCGGGCCCTCTTTGCTCCTGGTAGAGTGACCGATGTACTTAGCCATTCTTGAGGCTCCTGGCAGCTTCCATTACGGATTCTACGATTTGCATGTAGCCGGTGCACATACAGAGATTGCCGGAGAGCCCTTTGCGGACCTCCTCGTCGGTTGGGTTAGGATTGTGGGATAACAAGTAGTACGCGGCCAGAACCATCCCTGGTGTGCAGTAGCCGCACTGGAAGCCGTACTTTTTAACAAAGGCCTCCTGGATGGGGTGAAGCTCACCGTTTTTCGCGATGCCTTCAACGGTTAAGACTTCTTTTCCGTCCACCTGGACGGCGAATTGAAGACAAGATTTAACGAGTTTACCGTCAACCAGAACGGAACAGGCGCCGCATTCACCGATAACGCAGCCCACATGGGTTCCCGTTAAGCCTATGGTATCGCGGAGAAAATATGAGAGGAGCTGCCGGGGCTCAACCTCTTCTTGATAAGTTCGCCCGTTGATATTGACCTGTATCTCTCGTTTCATGGAAAACTGAAGACCCGCTCCTATGTAGCAAAGTGAATAGCGCCCTTCAACTCGGTTTCCGCTTTGTTCATTGTCGGCTTAAGGTCATCCCCTGACTTGACAATCCCCCCGTGGCGGACGTAAGGTACGCGCGCTTGGTTGATCATCACCAACCATTCTTCGAAAGATTCGGAAAAACATTCAATTCAACCGGGAGGTCGATTATGGAACCGTTACCGCGTGGCGCCAATTTCAAGCGCGCCAAGATGCTCTGGGAAATTGGTTTGCACATCGCCGGCGATCCCAAAGAGCCTTATTTCGGAAATCGAGATATGTGTATTGCGGTGGGCAGCGGATCTGCTGAAAACTTCAAGCCATGGCTCCGCATGTCCTCCGGTTCCGCCATCCTGGCCCATGCAGTCGTCAAAGGCGAACAAGAAATGGCCATCGTCAATCCGTCGGGTATGCTGACCCAGGCGTATCGAGGCAAGGGTATATTCTCAACGCCCCTCCCCGTGAGAGTGGTGGCCTGTTACCCCTCATGGGATCGGTTTGCCTGCCTGATTCATCCGCGCACGGGCCTGACGGCGCTGGGGCAGATCAAGGAAAAGCGTTATCCGTTACGACTTTCCATCCGGGAAGATACGACTCACTCGACACGGGTACTCATCGATCAGCTTCTTTCCCTTTACGGTTTTACCGTGGCCGACCTGCAGTCCTGGGGCGGCGAATTAATTTTGACGGGTGGTCCCGGCGACCAGCGCCGCATCGCACCGCTGAAGGCCGGAGAAGTGGACGCGGTTTTTGACGAGGGGCTGGGGACATGGTTTCCCAAGGCCCTGGAGGCCGGACTCGAGCCCATCACTATAGAGGAGCCGGTATTGCAAAAGATGGAGGCCATCGGCTGGAGACGAGCGGTAATTCCTGCGGGGAAGTATCCGGGTCTCAAATCCGATCACACCTGCATTGATTTCGGCGGTTGGCCGCTCTACACGCGTGAGTCCCTGCCGGATGAAGTCGCCTACAAGGTCTGCGCCGCTCTGGACGCCCGGAAAGACGAGATTGTCTGGGAAAATGACGCCTATACGGGGATCGAGCAGCTGGGCCAGGATACCGAGGCGACTCCGTTGGACGTTCCGCTCCATCCTGGAGCCGCCCAATGGTATCGCGAACACGGCGTCAAGGTTTGATCCAAAGGTTAAGGAGTTATTTTAATCAGGTCGAAGCGGCTGATGGTGAACTTTTCCGCTGCGCCGCCCGGTAGGATCGTGAACTGGTGCAGTGTGAACTCCTGCTCGTAGTCTCCCCGGGCGATGATTCCATCGACGGGAATAATGACATCAAATCCAAAGGGTCTAACTGCCGCTGTGGCCGTATAAAGCACCGCCTGGTTGCTGGACGCTCCAGCGACAATGAGTGTTTTGAGGTCCCGAGCCGTTAGCAGGTGGTGGAGTTGTCCACCGTAGAATTTGTCAAAGGCGGCCGGGAAGATGACTGGCTCATCCTCTCTATGTTGAAACGCCGTAGGCATTCGTTCCAGGGGAGTACCCTCGTATCGGTCCGCCGCTGTATAAGCGATGAAGATCCCGGCCTCTCGTGCTCTCGTCAGAAACCTGGCGACGGGCTCGACGAGCTTGTGGCACGGCTCCTTTGAATCCTCACACCGGGCGTTTAGGTCCAAAACGAGTAACCCCGTAGTCTTTGCATCAACCGTTACTTCCACCGGCGTTGGTCTATTCGGCATCGTTTCTCCTTCGTTGAAAAAATTCTAAATCCGAAGCTCGAAATCCGAAACAAATTCAAAATCTCAATGATTAATGATCAAAACGTGTACGAATCGCTGTCGAATCTCTCAGCAAGCACAAAAAGCCAGGTTCGCGAGAAATGCTCGTTAATGTTTGTGTTTTGTATTTTGGTCATTCGAAATTGTTTGGAATTTCGGATTTCGAGTTTCGAATTTGTAGTACTATCTATACTTGGCACGCTTTGCGTCTTTGCGAGAAATATCTTTATCTTCGCCTCCCTCATGTTTTGAGCACGGTCTCCGAGAACAGCAGGTCCACGTCCACCCGGTCTCGAATCAGGCCGTCCTTGAGCAGCTGATCAATGGTCATGGCCAGCATCTCCCTGTTTTTTGACAGGCCCGATACATAAGGGTCCTCTCCGAACACCGAGTCGTCCAGCTGGAGGCCGGTCTCGTTACGAAGAATAAGGCGGTTTGCGGGATCGCGTCGATAGGCTTCCTGCTTCGATTGCTCAAAGGCCCCATACAGAGCCTCGGGCAGCCAGGGATTGTCCTCCACCAACCGCTGCTGGATCCCCACCGTATGGTTCACCGGAGTAAACCCTACGGTTCGATAAAACTCTTCCATGAAACCGCGCCCACCGTCAGCGAACATTGGCCGGACCTTACCGGATTGGGTATCGATGGGTATGCTTCGCCCGTTGGCGGCATCGATGGCCCCGGACTGTAGCAGCTCGTTGGCTTCCTCCAGCCGGGACAGAAAGGTAATGGATACCCCCGGAGGCGGTTCATCCTTCAATCCCAAGAGAACGGTGTGGCTGTCGTCACCGACCCGGGCATTGTACCAGGCGATGTCCTGGCTCTGGATGCCGTACATTCGGTCAATCATGGCGCGAAACCACACAAACGCAGTCTGGGTGTAGTCGCCCACGGCGAGCCGCTTCCCCTTCATGTCACTTGCGCCATCGATGCCCGAATTCATGTGGACCCAACTGTTAAGCTGTAGCAGGGCCCGGCTAAGAAAGATCGGAATTGCGGTCCACTCCCAACGGGAGCTAGGCCTCGAGCGAACGTTAATATAGTCGGAAATGGAAAATTCGAAAACGTCATAGCAGTTGTCGCGCAGTTGTTTTGCAAACAGCACTCCAGGATTCTTTACGATCTCCCAATCGATCTCTACATTCTTGATTTTCACTGTGCCATCGATGAACGGGGTGGACCTTGGGTTCGGAGAGTACGCGCCCTTGAGTTTAAGCATGAAGAACCTCCTAATTAGCACGGTGCATACGAATCGTTGAAAAAGGTCATCGACGTTTCATAAATCATCTTCGAGTGTGCCTGTCAATCGGAAGTGTCCGGTTAGCAGGCGGGACAACGCATCATCGACCACGCCCGTGCTTCAGGAGCTTGTCTCGCTCCACGGGACTCCCGCAGCGGCACCCACGAATAAGAAGATATTGTCATCGTGATTTTTTGCCGCGGACGATATTTAGTATCTCGGTTGGGTCATTGGGTGGATTATCGCCGCGCCACGCGACATGACCGTCCGGTCGAACCAGTACAAACCGCCGCTCGTAAAGATCAGCAACCTTCGTGTCGCTAATCTTTACGACGCGAAATGGCATTTTAGAGGCTCTCGCGGCCTCAACAATCCCTGAAGTCTCAAGCGGGTCTTGACCAAAGTGAAGCAGCACAAACTCATCGCCGAAGAGATCGAGGGTCGATCGCCCTTTGGAGATCCACGCGTGGGGTGCACGACTGCCGGGGCGTGCCGAGGGAATAAATTCACCGGATAAATTGCCGGGTGCTCTTGTGCCGTCCGGTACGATAACCGGCGAGTTCTCGTAGCAGTATCCCAGCTTGACATTCTCGTTTACGGCTTCAATTTTTCCTTCGGTCTCACGGTATTCCCGAACAAACTGCTGACGGGCGCGTTCCCCATCGGGTGTGTCATCCGCTATGGCCGCCCCTCCCGAATATCCCGTCAGCTGGCGGTAAAGCTCCGATGAACTTGAAACCTGGCTCACGGCGACGGGTCTGCGTTCCGCCTCATAGGATTCGAGCAGGTCTGGATCACCCCATCCGTTTACCACCGCCGCAAGCTTCCAGCCGATATCCACCGCATCGCCGATGCCCGTGTTCATGCCGATGCCGCCGGTAGGTGAACACTGATGGGCGGCATCGCCGGCGATGAACACACGCCCATGACCGTATCCGTCCGCGATCAGATCCCGGCGTTTCCAGGGCAGAACGGAGATGACTTCGTATGGAAAGTCGGCACCCACGGCCCGGCGAATGCATCCTCCAACGTCGAAGGTGCTCAGCTCGGTGTCGGGTTCGAGATCCAAAACGGTGAGACGCCAGAGCTCCCGTCCGTCGATGGCGATCAAATCGCCCCAGTGCCCCGTGGAGTCGACTGGCCGGTAAAAACGAGCCCAGCCCTTGTCGTGCAGTGAGGACAGGAGCGGCGATATGAAAAAGATGCTCACGCTGAAGCTCAATACCCCTGAACCGGAAAAGGGGATACCCAGGGTCTCACGAACGGGACTTTCAAATCCGTCACAACCCACAAGATAATTACATTCAACCGTTTCAACCTCACCTGAGCTCAGGTTGGTCAAACGCAAATGCACCTTGTCCCGAATCGTTTTATAAGATTCGAATCGAGTTCGATGGCGCAAGGTTACCGCCGGTAAGGACCTGGCACGCTCAAGCAGGATCGGATCGAAGAAAATCTGCGGGCATTGGCGTGGCCCTTCTGGTGTATAGGTAAGTTCCCTCTGTTTGGAGTAGGGGAGGATCTTGCGACGGAACAGCTCGTGGCCGACCATACTGGTCAGGTAAACGAAATCCCCTGGTTGATCTTCCGGCCAACCTGCCTTCTTGACCTGGTCCACCACTCCCCAGCGGCGACAGAACTCCACGGTGCGTGTCGTGAGCTGGCTCATTTTGGGAACAAGCACCTTCCCGTCTCCTTGCTCCACAAGCATGCACTTGATGCCCTGTATCCCTAGCTCCACTGCCAGAGCCAATCCCACGGGTCCTCCGCCTATGATGGCGACAGGAATATCGGATGGTGAATTTGAAGACATCGATTTTTATTCCCTGTGACGATGGACGGTAGCTATCCAATATATATAACGGAGAATTTGTCAACGCGCGTGGGTGGACGCGTTGACATCCCACTGGGGGATTGAATAGACTTGTCGGCACCTCATGGATGGGTCATTGGCAAATTCGGGGGAACATAATGAAAAAGGCAGATACCGAGGACAATCTCCAACGCCTCGATCGCGACCTGGCCGCAAAGCAGATTGAAGGGTATTGGCTCTTAGGGCCGGAGAACTATTCGCCTTATCCGGCCACCAGCGTCCAGCCTTTTATGTGGAAATGGTCGGACGTCCACACAATGCTCCTACGGGCAGGTGAGGTGGTGAACCTGGAAAATTCCGAGCGCCGCACCCTTCGTCTCATCAACCCGGGTCTCAAGGACAGGCGGTTTACGAGCCACACTTTGCAGATGTCCATCCAGTACGTAAAGCCAGGAGAGCATGCCCGGGCGCACCGCCATACCATGGCGGCGCTGCGTTTCGTGGTCAAGGGGCGTGGCGCCTTCACAACGGTCAATGGACAAAAGTGTGTGATGGATGAGGGGGACCTCATCCTGACGCCACAGCTTACGTGGCATGACCACAGCGGGGGCAACGACGAACCCATCATCTGGCTCGACGGGTTGGACTTCCCACTGGTCCAGGGTCTGCATCAGCTGGTCTTCGAGTCTTATGATCAGCCCATTCAGCCCGTTCAATACAGCAGCGAGCAAGTGGGGCCTCTGTTCGGTCATGCGAGACCGGCCCCGTCGCCAGCGCCGGAATTCTTTCACTACAAGTGGAACGAAACCAATCGGACTCTCAGAACCCTATTGGAGTCCGGAGGTGCCGACGATCCCTTTGATGGAACACTTTTAGAATATCGGAATCCCGCGACGGGTGGTCCTACCATGACGACCATCCAGTGTTCCCTACAGCATCTGCGACCCGGGCAGAAAACCGAGGCCCACCGGCACACCAGCACCGTCATCTATCATGCGTTTCGGGGCGCAGGGACTACCGTAGTCGGTGACAATCGATTCGATTGGGAGCAGGGCGATACCTTTGTTGTTCCCGTGTGGCACGCCCATGGCCACACCAATCGCTCATCCTCGGACGAGGCCATGCTCTTTTCCATGAGCGATTCCCCGGCGCTTAAATCTCTGGGCTTGTACCGGGAGGCAAGGGTCAATCCCTGACCCTTTGATAGATCCAGTTGCCCGTGAAAAGGAGTTGAGTCATGCAACAGTTGAACCAGGAGCAGGCAAAAGCGTATGTGGATGAGCTCTACCGGAAGGCCGGAGCTCGTTGGCAGGAGAAGGTTACCCAGTCACCCTTCATGCAGGAGCTGGTGGTAGGGAAACTCCCTATGGACACCCTGCGCCTCTTTTTCAGGAACTGGGGAGCCTGGACCATTGAAATCAACACCCTGATCGCGAGTTCCTATCACAAGTTTTTACCGTTCTTTAAATCGAACCGGGACCTCATGGGCCCCATGGGAGAGAAGATTGCAGACGAGTTTATTCATCCCAAGCCTCCGGGGCATTTTCTTGTGATGATGCAAACGGCAAAGGCGTTTGGTTTGCAGGAAGAAGACGTGTTCAGCCAGCCGATGCTCTCAGAGTTTCGCGCGAAGATCGATTTTATGCGGAGTGTCCTCTACGAAGGAACCGCGGCCGAGTGGTATGCAGGAATCGTGACGGAAGAAAGCATCGGTTACTGGGCGGCTTCCTGGTATGAGGCGTTAACCAAACACTACGGATTTACCAGAGACCAGGCGACCTATTTTTCCACCCATCATGAGGCTGATCTGGAAGAACATGAGGAAGGAGTCATGGGTCACGGGTCGTTCAATCGCATGGCCCTGCAACGCCTCCTGGAAGTGGGCATGGCCCATGAGCGGCCCACCTTCGGTATAGAGTATGCCGCCTTAACCTCCGTGGACCTCCACGCGGTCATGCAGCGCGCACCGTACGAGGAGGCGGAGCGACTGAGGCGCAAGTCAGCCTAGGAACATTAGTTCTGAGTTGCGAGTGCTGAGGACTGAGCTGGCGAAGGGCCAATTAATTTTAGATTTTAGATTATAAAAGAATTAACAATGCCAACCAAGAAATCCGAAACTTCAAATCTAAAGTCTAAAATCCGAAATCTAAAATATGCAGCGCCATGCGCTATGCGGTTTAGAGTCTACGTAGGTCAGCGGTTAAGTCGTAAGCGATCGACTCGATAGAGGTCACATGGTTATGCCGTTAAATCTTCCCCAGAGAGTTCTCCTTGGTCCGGGTCCGAGCAACGTCGCGAGCCGGGTTCTCAGCGCCCTGTCTGCACCGGTCGTTGGGCATCTGGACCCTGAGTTTTTCAAAATCATGGAAAATAACAAGGCGATGCTACGCCAGGTGTTCCAGACAAAAAACGAATTGACGTTTCCCGTCTCCGGGACCGGCAGCGCTGGAATGGAAACCTGTCTGGTTAACCTCATGGAAGAAGGCGACGGGGTTCTCGTGTGCGTGAACGGCGTATTCGGAACGCGGATGGCCGACATTGTCGAACGCTATGGTGGAAAATTGACGAAAGTAGAGTCGCCCTGGGGAGAGATTATCCGGCCTGAGCAGGTGGAAAGCGCTCTCAAAGACAACCAGATCAAGATTGTTTGCCTCGTTCACGCAGAGACGTCCACTGGCGTCTGGCAGCCTGTGGATGAGATCGCAAAAATCGTCCATGATCATGGAGCCCTCTTGATCCTCGACACGGTAACCTCTTTGGGTGGATGTCCGGTGGAGCTGGACAAGTGGCAAGTGGACGCGGCCTATAGCGGGACACAAAAATGCCTCAGCTGTCCTCCGGGTTTGTCTCCCGTCTCATTTAGCAAAGCGGGTGAGGAGAAGATCAAACGCCGAGACAGTAAGGTGAAGAGCTGGTATCTCGACACCACGATGATTGGGCGTTACTGGGGTGAAGAGCGCGTCTACCACCACACAGCGCCTGTCTCCATGAACTATGCCCTACACGAAGCCCTGGCTGTGGTCTTGGAAGAGGGCCTGGAAGCCCGGTACACCCGTCATCGCATCAACCACCTGGCATTGGTTGCTGGGTTCGGCGCCATGGGAATTGAGTTTGCCGCACAGGAAGGCCACCGTTTGTGGATGCTCAACAGCGTTCGTGTTCCCGATGGAGTCACAGACGCCGAAGTACGAAAGCGATTGCTACAAGAATTTAGCATTGAGATTGGCGGCGGCCTGGGACCCCTCGCGGGTAAGACATGGCGCATCGGGTTGATGGGAGAGTCCAGCAGAAAAGAAAACGTCACTAAATTAATCGAATGCCTTAGCCGGATTCTTCCCGATTACGGTCTCAAAGTATCCGGCAAGGATGCCCTAGCCGCCGCGGAAAAAGTTTACAACGATATGAAAGAATAAGAGAGCTCTCGCAAAGACGCAAAGATTGCCAAGCCTTGGATTTGAGAAAGAAACTTTGACTTTGCTAGCTTGGCGTCTTGGCGAGAAACAATCTTTGGTTAGAAAGGGGTCATAAATGAAATTTGCATCCGTGAAACCAAATGAAATTGGCGTTGTGAAAGGAGACTCCATGGTCCTTGTAGGGGACGCCCTCGCTGGAGCAGGGGTATTGCCCAAGGGTGCCAACCTGGTCGACCTGATGACGAACTACAGTCGAGTGGAAGGTTCCTTGGCTAAGGCTATGGATCAGGGTAAGAGCGTTAAGATCGATCCAAAGCAGCTCAGGACCCCGGTGGAAAAACCTTCAAAGGTTTGGGCGGCGGCGGGTAACTACAAAAGAGGCACCTCGGATCTGGGGGCGGCCGCGGGGCGTGGGGTAGCGGAGAATGTTAAACCCGAGCACCTCCTGGAGGCTATTTTTCTCAAACCCCCTTCATCGGTGGTCGGCCCGGAAGAGGCCATCCTCATTCCAAAAAATGCCCAGTCAATCTTTCCAGAGCTAGAGCTAGGAGTGGTTATAGGAAAAGAGGCACATGATCTGACCAAGCAACAGGCTATGGACGCAGTATTTGGTTATACTATTATTCTCGACGTTACAGCCCGTGGCTACGGTTCCGGACAGAATCTGATCGGGAGCCGAAACGTACGCAAAGGGTTTAACACCTTTTGCCCTGTCGGTCCCTGGATTACGACAAAGGATGAGATTCCCGACCCACAAAACGTTACGATGAAATGCTGGGTAAACGGAGAGATCAAGCAATCGGCTAAGACCGATGCCATGATCAATGGAGTCGTTGAGCTCGTGAGTTTTCTATCCCAGGTGACGACCCTCTATCCCGGTGATCTTATTTCCACCGGTAACCCCGATGCGCCGGAATTCCAGGAGGCGCTCCAACCCGGCGACGCCCTTAAGGTGGAAATCGAGGGTATCGGAACAATGAGCCTGACCGTCCAAAAGGCACGGTAAGGATCTGAAAGAGAAGTAGAATGGCCGGATTGCAGGGCTACCATTTGATTATGCGCGGCTAACGCAGAGAGCGAACAGATGGCGGATAGCGAAACAATAACCCCAGGTCAATTGCTTGAAAATAGCCGAGGGCTCATTTCTCTGACCAAGTTCCTCAAGACAATGCTTTGGGTCTCCCTCGGGTGCAGCATCCTTTCGCTGTCATCGGATTTCATGCAGCTCAACTTGCTAAACAGCGCTAAGTTCTCTCAGGCGCAGGCCGAATCAAACGATTCCCGACAACAGATCGTTGCCCTGATTTATCTGGGTGCGTTTATTGTGACAGGGGTTACTTTCTTGAAATGGATACACCAGGCAAGCTCGAATTGTCACAGGTTGGGTGCGGAGGGATTGGAGTACAGCCCCGGTTGGTCCGTTGGCTATTATTTCGTTCCGTTTCTCAATCTATACAAGCCGTTTCGGGCCATGAAGGAGATCTGGCAGGTAAGCACGAATCCCACGAATTGGAAAAACAACGAGACCATTCCGTTGCTCAACGGTTGGTGGACGTTATGGTTGTTATCAGGCTTTTTAGGCCACATGTCATTTCGATTGTCGATGAGTGCAAACACCATCAGTTCCCTTCAAATGTCCACTGGTGTTTCCATGTTATCGGCGGTGGTCGATATCCCCCTGTATCTCGTCGCTATGTCACTTGTTACCGCCATCAGTGTGAAGCAGCACCAGCTGGCGCAAGAGCGCACAGCTTTGGGTACCACACAGAGCTAATCATTCTATGGTCGGGTGTGTGCTGGTTTCACAGACCTCAGCCCATTCTTTATCCGCCTTCGCAGAAAACGATGGGTGTCAGCCCATGGATCAATGCGACTGTCGGATCCTCCGTAGCTCGTAGAGCGAAGGAAGGTGCTTTGGCGGAATCCGCCGAAGAAATGAAGGATACCACGGGCGTAAGCCCGTGGAGGCTTCATCAAAACTTTTGTCTTAGGGAGGTTTCGTGAAATATAAATTGGAGTTGGAAATTGCGGCACCACGAAAAGAGGTGGCCGGGCTATTCGATGACCCGGAACATTGGCCACAATGGCAGGAGAGTTTGGTTGAATCTGAGCCCATCAGCGGGAAAAATCGAGAGGTGGGATCAAAAACGAAACTGCTGCAGAAATTCGGCAGTAGAAACGTCGAAGTTGAAACTATCATAGAGGCAAAAAATCCGCCCGAGGAATTGGTCTATACCTACACCGCAAAAGGCGCATGGAACCGCGTTGTGAATCGGTTTGAAGAAATTGGTCCGGACCGTACGCGGTGGATTTTTGAATCCGAGTTCAATTGCTCGGGAATGCTGAGAGTTCTGAGCATACTCATGCCGAGCATGTTTCGTAACGCATCAAGAAAAGAGATGAAGAAGTTCAAAGAATTCGTGGAGAAAAGATCAGCAAGCGGCTGATTCGGAGTACCAGACCCGGCCTGACCAGAAGATGGTTGAATGTTGTGGCTCCAAATCTTGAAATCTGTTGACGGAGTAAATCATGGGAATTTTTGAGATTTTGTTGATCTTGGCGGCTTTACTTTGTTCCCTGGTGGCAGGGTTCGTATTTGCTTATGCTATTGTGGTGATGCCGGGAATTGGGACTTTGAATGACCGGGAATTCCTCCGGTCATTTCAAGTGATGGACCGTGTTATCCAGCACAATCAGCCGGTATTTATGGTGGTCTGGGTGGGTTCGGTTTTGGTTTTGGTGGCAGCGGCTGTGCTTGGAGTCGTGCAACTGGAGGGCGCTGCCCGGGTGGTACTAGTCATCGCCACCCTTGCGTACGTTTTCGGTGTCCAATTGCCGACGGTCAGGATCAACGTGCCCCTTAATAACAAACTGCAAACTCTAGATGTCGACGCGTTGGACGAAACAGCTCGAAGAACCGCTCGTGAGCAATTTGAACCGCGTTGGAACCTTTGGAACTTGATCAGAACCGTTATCTCGAGCGCAGTTTCCGCGATATTGATGGTTTTGTTATGGAGACTTTGAAGAATGTTAAGGAAATGTCTATCGTTAACCGTGAGATGATGGGCTTTTAAAACAACGCGTAATCTCGATGCTCATTGGCCAATCAAAGAAAACTCAAGACGAGGAGATAAACTATGAAGCTATATTGTCATCCTGTATCAACTACCAGCAGACCGATCATGCTATTTGCGGCTGAAAGCGGACTGGATATCGAATTCAAGGTTGTTGATCTGCTCGCCGGCGAGCACCTTCAGCAGGCATACACGGAGATCAATCCGAATTGTTTGGTTCCCGTGCTCGACGATGGCGATTTTCGGCTTACGGAGAGCTCTGCCATTCTCAAGTATCTCGCCGATAAGATTGGCTCTTCTGCGTATCCATCGGACCTTCGCAAACGAGCACGGGTCAACGAAATGATGGACTGGTTCAATACGGGCCTCTATCACGATCTTGGTTACGGGTTCATCTATCCTCAGGTATNNAGGTATTCCCGCACCACCGTCGCACCCCGGAGGAATTACAATCAGGGACAGTCGCGTGGGGGAGAGAAAAAGGTAAACGTTGGTTAAAGATCCTCGACCAAAACCTGTTAGGCCCGAAGAATGACTATCTCTGTGGAGGTGAGATTACCATCGCCGATTATTTTGGCGCCTCGATACTTACGCTTGGCGAGGTAATCAAGTGTGACTATTCGGAATATCCCAATATTGTACGTTGGCTTGGCAACGTAAAAAAGCTTCCAAATTGGGCGAAGGTAAACCAAGCCTTCTACCAGTTGGTTGATTCCGTCAAAGACGCACCATTCGAAAAGCTCTGATATTCCAACGACATCGTCCTGATTCTCACATCTGCAAACAGGGCGGTCATGAGTTCTTAGCCTTGCGAAGGCAAGGATCATAAGAACCTTTGCCCATTGTTAGCTACCTCGTCATACATAGTCCGGCGGTCAGCAACTACCTGTTTTTGTTTAATTAAATTTCCTCAATTGTTTTCTGCGTATTTCGCGACGTGCTCTAGCATTTTGGCGCTTAAGACATAGATCGGCATGCGTTTTGCGGAACCCTTCGATAGATCGAGGGATACAGAACGGAGGGGTGAGAAATGCCATTCTATCTCAAAGAGAGGGATGTACTTTCGCAAGTTGCCGGACTCAAGTCAGTGCTGATTGTGCCTTGTCGATTCTGCCCGGCAACGACGATGGCTGTTAAACACAATAAGCCTTACATCGATCTGTTTAGAAATGTCTTGAGAACGGAGGCTTATGAATTCTTCATTAAGGATTTGAAGCGTCGTCTTGAAAACGAAGGTATTAGTACAGCCGTATTCGACAATAAGCTCCTACACCAATTCGTGACATGTATGTGGACTAGCGGTCGCCGTGAAAAACTTGCGAAACGTGCGGCGGAGTTTGACGGCATAGTGGTGCTGGGGTGTGATTCTGCGGTTAGAACTGTGCGCGACGCTGTAAGATCGACTGACTATCCAGTGATTCGAGGAATGGAGGTCGTCGGCATAATGGACGTCGTTCCGAAAGTCAGTTTCCCTTTCAAAGTATCGCTCAAGTTGAAGGGTGTGACTTCTGTCTCAAGAGGCGTTCAAACTGATACCAAGCAAGAATAAACCTTCGAATATTCTACTTGTTGTGAGGTGCACTTAATGCCATGACACCGAAACGCTTGTCTTATCTTATCCTTGGCAAATAGACGGATTAGAGGTGATCTAAATGCCAACCCAGAACGTCGGTTACTACCGCTCACGACAAGGAAAACTGCTGAAGGATTTTGATCGGACCTTAGCATTGGTAAAAGGCTGGCTTGTCACGCGCTACGATGAAAAATTTGCCAGTACGCTGCAAAGGGAGGTCTTCGAGGAATATGAGAGGCTCATTCCTGAGATTCCTCACATTACGGGACTGCGATCCAGAAGCATGAATACCTTTCTTCTTGTCACCGCTCAGGAACTCGCCGCTTATAAGGCGATGAAGAAACGAGGAAAGCCCCCTGTGGAAGCTTGGGAGCTGTGCCATCAGGCGCTTCGTTTGAGGCTAGCGAAAATTCCTCGGTGGAAGCGGTGGCTGTTGGGACGACTAATGCATTCGAGTCTTGTAAGGAACATAATAACGAGACGAGCGAGGCAGCGTCAGATAGTTGATTTTGGTGACTTCCAGGTCGAGTATGTCATTGGCAAGGGGAGTGATTTTGATTGGGGTGTCAACTATCTTAATTGCGGTAATCAGAAGTTTATGTTGAGACATGGAGGAGAAGATTTTGCCCCATACATCTGTATGTCAGATATCGCATTGAGCGATGCCCTGGGGTGGGGGTTGGTCCGCACGCAAACCATTGGCGACGGGTGTGATTATTGTGATTTCCGGTTTAAAAAGGGAGGGAAAACTCAAATTTCCTCAAAAACGTCCGAAGTGCAGGACGCTATCGAGGGAATACACGACAGCGAAATAGAAGGGGCAAAAAGGAGACGGGCCGCTTAATCATGCGTGGCTCCCAAACTGAGCCTGTCCCTAGGCCCACGGCTTAATGGACCCGAATCCATTACTCAGCCTAAAATTTACTTCTTTTTCCCCGCCAAGAGGCGGATGAGGGGGAGTAAATTACGCTCCCATTCCATCCGTTTTCTCGATTCTAAAAAAATCGATATGAAAGTCTGGCACAACTTGGCAGGTCGTTTAGCTTGTCCGGTTTCCGATTCACCCTCCCTTGGCCTTGACAACCCTTAGCGACCGGCAGTATATGGGCCATAGAAAAGAATCTAAGTGTCCCGTGGCGCAGGTGGGCTGCAGGTATCCCGCGCTTTTTAATCCACCAAGGAGCCTCGGGGGCAGTCTGCGGCCGGTCGAAACAATAGAGGAGGATCTATGGCGAATGAACCTATAGAGGGACATGTTGCCGAAACCTCGGCAGAGGATGCGGTGCAGATCTTTGATGTTCGCGAAGCGGTAAAACAAAGCGACCATTTGAGCGGCCGGGTCGACATGGCCAAATCACCCCATAGTTTTATCGCGGTTTTTAGAACACACCCGCGGGGAGGCGAAACCCATATCCACCAACATCCGGATTCGGACCAGGTCTTATTCGTTCTAAAAGGCCAGGTCACGGTTGAGGGGCTGTCGGGCAAGTACAAACTCAATGAGCAGCAGGGAGTTTTGATCCCTGCCGGCGTTCATTACGGGTTCACCAATGAAACCAAAGAAGATGTTCATTTTCTGTCGTTTAGAACCGAGTCGTCGGGAGGCCGTCGGGTAGCATACGTTAAAAACGTGCCTTCAAACGTCCATGTGAGAATCCCCGCAGACGCAATCTCGGAAAAGGGTATCGGTCACCACATCTATGTCTTTGCTCTGGATCGGACAACCATCGGAATCTCGACGTTGCTTCTTGGACCATGGAACGAAGCCTCCCTCCTGAGGATGAATTGCGAGTACGAAGAGGATGGCGATACCATCGTTGCAAAGTTACCTGAACGTCTGGCTCGATGGTATAAACTCGATAAGCTATCGGATTCGGATTATAAGGTTGTTAAAGATCCTGACTGCACACGGGTCCGAATCGATCTGAGCCCCATGATCAAGCGCGAAACCACTTAGGCCATGCACGCGCGCAACGAAATTTAGCAATAAACGAAAGCGTCCGTGCTTGAACCCTCAACAGACTGGAGGTCATCAATGAAGAGATGATTCATTTCCCTAGTTGCCATTGTTCTAAGTTGGGGACTTGTGGGTTCAGTTTTATCGCCAATCGCGGGTTGGAGCGCTGAGCCTTATTTTAAGGGTAAAACGATTACCCTTGTTATTGCGTCAGGGCCGGGAGGTCNNAGGTCGCAAGGACCGAATTACCCGAACCCTGTCTAAATATCTGTCAAAGTACGTGCCGGGCAACCCTCAATTTATCGTCCGGAATATACCCGAACCGGCAGGCATCACGGCAGCCCACGAGTTACTCGGCAGTAAGCCTAACGGCACGATGGGCTGGGGAGTAGGGAGCCGTGAGATAGAAGCCCCCTCACTTGGGCTACCCAAAGCCAATTATGATTTTACGAAATTTGTTTGGATCGGAGGGCTGAGTACCGGGAAACAGCGGAATACGCTGGTAACCACGAAACGAGCCGGATTCAAAAGTATCAAGGATCTGCAATCGAAGGAAGTGATACTGGCTGCGCCTCGGGTTGGTCATCGGAATTACTATTACGGCCGCTTGGCGGCTGAAATCTTGGGAATGAAGGTCCGTTGGGTGCTTGGCTATAGCGTCACTGAGATATGGCTTGCAATGGAACGAGGCGAGGTCGATGGGCGATTTCAAGATGCTGGATCAATCATGGTCGAAGTCCCCGGGCAGGTTGAGAAGGGGAAGCTTGTTCCCCATGTAACGATGACGTTGCCCGATAGACTCCCGCCGTGGAATCATCCTTTTTTCGCCAACGTGCCGTCGTTGATGGACTTCGCGAAGACTGATCTTTACCGGGACATCATTCGAAAGATCAATGCAACCGATGAAATCGGTGTCTCCCTCGCGTTCCGGCAGGGCACGCCACCGAAGTTGGCAAAGATTGTTGAAGCAGCGTTGATGGAAGCCGGTAAGAACCAGAATTTTAAGCGTGATGTGGAGAAGTTCGTTGGTATCAAGCCCTATGCCGGCGTCCTGGACGCGGCAACGGTGACAAAGGCCATAGCCATCTATTCGGACTGGGAACCTAAGGTCCTAGCATCTTACAAACGATTGGCAACCCAGCCGCCGAATTGAACTGAATAAAGCGTACGGCTCGCTTTGCCGGTTAATCGTGCCGGACCTTTGGTTATCGTTTCTTACCTGCCAGAAGGCGGATTAAAGGGGCGAGGTTGCGCTCGCGTTCCACCCGCCCAACCATTTCTATGGCTCGATCAATGTTGGGGCGGGGAAGGACCAGGCGGGCGCAGTCGCGAAACTTCTCTCCCAGCTCGTGCCAGTTCATCGGCTTCAAGGGATGACCCTTTGCTACGTCGGCCCTGCCTTCGATGAGTCGTCCGTCCTTGAGTTTGATCAGGATACGGGAGCGCACCTGGTCGTAGCCTAGAGCCTCCATTTCATCGTCAACGTAAAGAGTCACACGTTTCATCATCTCCACGACCTTTGGCTCGCGGACCTTTCGGTCGGTGAACTGCGCGATGCCGGCTTTGCGCTCCAGCACGCCGATGGCCATGCAGAAGGGGATGCTGAATTTACCCTCCAGGGCAGTGACCGGCATTGGGTAGATGAGAGCGTTGGGTACGTTGGAGTTCGTGCCGACGTCGATGGCTTCAATATCATCCGGTTGAATATCGTTGTCGTTCACCATGTCGAGGATGAGATCCTGTGCCGGATGGGACAACGAGCCGGAAGGATAGGGTTTTATGGAAATGCCTGGGTCTTGCATGAAATAAGGATGGCCGAGGCGGCCGGTGATCTTGCTGTCGTCAAAACCGCCCGCCATGGCATTGAATAATCCTCGCTTTGCTTCGAGAATGCCCTTTGCAGAGGTAAATCCTCTTTTGGCCAGCTGGGCTGCAGTCACGCCGTTTTCCGCCGATCTGCCTGCATGCAGAGGCTTCGTCATCGTGCCGAAGTTCTCACGTAAGCCGGAGGCCATGCTTGCTCCGAGTGCCAGCGCACGCTCCATAGCTTCTTCGTTTAGCCGGAGGAGTTTCCCCGCCGCAACGGTTGCGCCGAGCCCACCGATGGTTGCCGTCGTGTGAAAGCCGGCCTGGTAGTGGCGTGGGTTGATGGCATCGGCGATTCGACACTCGGCTTCCACTCCCATCATATAGGCCAGGAGGAAATCCTTGCCGGAGCTTTTTAGCAGTTCGGCCGTGGCGAGAGCGGCGGAAAGTACTGGAGTCGTCGGATGGGTCAAAAGACCATAGACGGCTTCTTTTGATGTGGAGAGTTGCGTATCATCGTAGTCCATGGCATGACCCGAGACACCGTTGGACAAGGCGGCTTTTGGTGCTGGAGCCCTGTAACCGGTTCCCAATATCGCGCACTCCGCCTTGCCGCCGAGTTGGCGAACATAGGTGTGAAGTATCTTGGAGCCCCGTTCCGTGGTTCCCGCCAAGATTACACCTAGACCATCGAGCACGAATCCCCTGGCCAGCCGAACAACGTCCTCCGGAACGTCGTTGAACTTGGTCTTGCATACAAAACTTGCGATTTCCGCAGTCACACCCATCTTTTCCCCTCCCGGACAACTCCTTTAGTTGTTAGATTCTTAACAAAGACACGTTCAGTGAACATCTGTAGTAGAATTAATCTTATAAGACCTCTCCCCGACAAAATCCGAAATCTCAAGCACGAAATCTCAAACAAAAGCAATTAAATCATAAATTCAAATTTTGAGCCTGAATTGTTTGGTGAATTATAAATTTGATCATTTGGTTGTGTTTCGTATTTCGAGCTTCGAATTTTAATCTCCCCTTATGCCTGCTGTTCTTTGCGTCTTTGCGAGAGATCTCTTTCTTCCCAGTCTTGTTTCAGTTTGTCAAACGCTGTCGTACGGAACGGCGGGCCCAGGCGAGGAGCAAAGCTGAAACGATGATCAAATAGGCTAGGTCCCACAAAAGGATCATCGACCACTCGCCTTGAAACGCAGCCCGGGCCAGCCGTACGGGATGGAGCAAGGGCAGTATTTCGGCAACCCAGAGCAATCCTTCCGACAATCGTTCTTCCAGGGGGAAAAACACACCGGAGAACAGAAAGAGCGGTGTCAGAAAGAGAGTAAAATAAAAGCTGAAAAGATCGATGTTGGGTATCTTGAGAGAAAAGGTCAGTCCAATGGCCGCAAAAAGCAGCCCTGCCAGAGGGATCAGGGGAAGAACCAGCAGCGAGGAGGGAAGGGGTGCAAGGCCGAAGATGACAATGACGAGGTAAAAGCAGCCTCCGTAAATACAAGTACGGGTGATAGCCCACAGCACCTCGCCCACGAGAATGTCGTCGGTCTCCACGGGAGTTGTCAGCATGGCGTCGTAGGCCTTTTCGAAGGTCAGGCGCACGTAGATGTTGTAGGTCACCTCGAAGCTGGCCCCGTTCATGGCGGCGACGCATACGAGGCCGGGCGCAAGAAACTCGATATAGGACATGCCTCCCATCTCCGAGATGTAGGCACCAACGCCAATGCCAATAGAGACCAGATAGAGCACCGGCTCGAAGAAATTCGGCAAGATATTTAGTTTCCAGGTGCGGCGATACATCGCCGCATCGCGGCGCCAGACCGACAGGGCGTGCGGCAAGGAAACGCTCATGAGCCTCCCTCCAGGCTGGTCCCGGTCAGTGCGAGGAAAACATCTTCAAGATTGGTGGGCCGTACGACCAGGGAGCGCAATTCTCCCCGGTCCTGCGTATGGATATGATCAATTAGAGGCGTGGCATCGTCGATGTAAACCATGAGGCGTTTGCCAACCCGGAGACGACGGGAACCGGAAATGGCGCCGTCAATAATCTTTTTTTCCTCGTCCGGCGCACAATCCAGCTCGACGGTCTCCCTTGCCAGATGCGTCGTAATCAAGTCGTTGGGTTTGCCTTCTTCAATGACCGTGCCCTGTGAAATGATCGCCACACGATCACAGAGTCGCTGGGCTTCGTCCATGTAATGGGTCGTTAACAGGACGGTTGTACCGCTCGCCTGCAGCTCCCGGACACGGGACCACAAGGCCAGCCGTACCGCCGGGTCCAATCCAGTTGTGGGCTCGTCCAGGATGAGAAGCTCAGGGCGATTCATCAGAGACAAGGCAATAGCAAGACGCCTTTGGAACCCGCCGGACAGTTGTCTGACGGGCATCTTTGCGTGAGACCGGAGCTCAAGAAAGTCCATAAGCTCGTCAACCCGACGGGAAAGCTCGGGCTCACGCATCAAGTGATACCTGCCAAATACGCGAAGGTTTTCCTCCGGTGAGAGGGCTTCAATGTGGACGTTCTGCTGAAGGGTGACTCCCAGCCGGGATTTTACCTGACGCGGATCCTCAACGATATCTATGCCGAATACCAGTATCTTGCCTTTTGTGGGGCGGGTAACCCCGTAGATCATACGCATTGTGGTGGTCTTGCCCGCACCGTTAGGACCGAGAAGTCCAAAACAATTACCCTCCGGTACCTTGAGACTCAGGTCCTTCACGGCAGTCCGATTTCCAAACTGCTTTGACACCGATTGCGCTTCAACGATCATGGCAAATGCGGAAACACTTTCGAACGAGAAGTTCTAGATCTTTTCCTTAATTCTCCGCAATAACTGTAGTAGGACGAGAACCTTTACTCAAGACGAATGGCCGAGTGAATTAATCTCTTGCGCGTGCTAAAAGAAGCTCAATAAACCGAGAAAGGCAGGGAGGATCATGAGTATTACGCTTTACGATTACGGACCGTCGCCCAACTGTCAAAGGGTTGAAATTGCCCTGCATGAGAAAGGGCTTCCCTATGATATTGTCCCGGTGGACCTGAAGAAAAGAGAGCAGAAAAAACCTGATTTCCTCAAACTCAATCCCTATGGGAAAGTTCCGGTTATCATCGATGGAGACAAGGTGCTCTACGAATCATGCATTATCAACGAGTATCTCGATGAAACCTATCCCAATCCACCTTTGATGCCCAAGGATCCCTTCCAGAAAGCACGCATCCGCGTGCTCATCGATTACGGGCTCAACTATATCCAACCGCAGTACTGGGCGCTCAGGGCTGAGATGTACGTGAAGACCAAAGACGAAGAGCGAGACTGGAACGTGGTAGAGAAGACCACTACTGAGTTGAGAGGGCTACTTCAGCACCTTGAACAGGCTCTTGGGGACAAGCCTTATTTCATGGGAGAGTTTTCACTGTTGGACATTGCGCTGGTGCCAAGGTTTATCCGGATGGAAAATTTCGGTGTGATGCCGGCGACTTCGATCCCGCGGTTGGGATCGTGGCTCCAGCGGATGAAAGAACGCCCCTCTGTCAAAACGAACCTATAAAATCGCTCTCAATCGTTCGCAATTTTATTCATAGGGCATAACGCAAAGCGCATGGCGCCACATATTTTAGATTTTGGATTTTTGACTTTGGATTTCAATTATCGGATTTCTGGGTTGGCATTGTTAATTCTTTGCTAATCTAAAATCGGCAATCTAAAATCTAAAATTGGTTGACCCCTTGCCGGCTCACTACTCAGCACTCGTTGCTCAGTACTGATCCCGCTTCGCGCTCTGCACTTAGCGCTTTGCTTGTGTTAGGGCTTGTTCGCCGGCGCGTCGTACCAGGACTTTGATGAGATCCAGTTTGTACTCCGCTGAGCCGCGCTGGTCGTCCATAGGGTCTGCTTCCGTAGCCGCGATGTCCCCCATCTCACGCAGCAACTCTGGAGTGATGGATTTTCCCCGTAACACTGCTTCGGCCTTTTTCCCCCGGAAAATAGTCGGCCCTACCGAGTTGAGCGCCAGCCGAATATCCTCGCAACGGCCGTTTTGTGTTTTAACAGCCAATGCCACGCCCACAGTTGCGAAGTCCTCTTCTGTTCGAGGGGTAAATTTGATGTGGGACCAGCTGAGCCCATCCTTGGGCAAGGGTACATGTACCTCGGTCAGAATCTCACCGGGCTGTGTGGCCGTCTCGTAGTAATCCACGAAAAATTCTTCCAGGGGCAATTTCCGCACGCCCTTCTTGCCCTGTAGAGTGACCTCAGCGTCGTAGGCCATGAGGCTGGCACCGGGATCCGTGGCGGGATCCCCCTGGGCAAGGTTGCCGCCGAGGGTTGCCATGTTTCGAATCCTGGGCTGGGCTACCTTGTGAAATGTTTCATAGAGGAGCGGATAGTGTTCGCGTACTTCCGGAGTCATCTCGATCTCGCGGTGGGTCGCGCCAGCGCCGATGGCCAGTCCGGTTTTGGGGTCGAAACTGATGCGGTTGAAATTTGGGATCCGGGCAAGGCTGACAACAAAAGCGGGATTGAGCAGTCGTTGTCGCATTAGGATAAGTAGGCCCGTGCCGCCGGCCATGAGCCTTGCCTCCTCGCCATGCCGCTCCAACAGCTCCATGGCCTCCGTCAAACTTGCGGGTTCCAGAAAATCGAACTTGATCATCGGTTACCCACCCTGTTTCTTCTTAATCTGAAGAGCCCGTAAGACTTTTTCCGGCGTAATGGGGAGCTTCTTAATGCGCACCCCGACGGCATCATAGATCGCATTGTTGATTACCGCAGCAGTAGGATCCATGCCCAGCTCACCGAGCCCTTTTGCTCCAAAGGGACCCGTGGGTTCGTAGGACTGAGCAAAACCGTGGGTGAGGGGAGGCATGTCTCTCATGGAGGGGATGCGGTAGTCGGCAAAGTTGGGGTTGATGGGCCGTCCATCCTCCATACGGATCCCTTCGATGAGCGCGTAGCCGATGCCTTGAGCGATGGCTCCTTCCACCTGACCTTCGGCGCCGATGGGATTGATGACGGTACCGCAGTCGGAAGCCACCACATACTTGAGGATTTTCACCTGACCGGTTTCGGTGTCCACTTCCACTTCTGCCGCCTGGCAGCCAAAATTGTACGCGCCTGATTCATTACCGTAGCGGCTTGCATCTTGAGACACAGAGTCAGCGTCAAAGCTTCCTGAGGCGACGATGGGAGCGCCGCCACGGCGGAACAGACGTGCCCGGGCGACTTCCGCGACCGTAACCGATTTCTGCTGCGCTTCCTTAACAAAGATTCGCCCCTCTTGTATCTCCAGGTCTTCAGCTCTTGCCTCAAGCATCTCGGCGGCGGTGTCCAATAGCTGCTGTTTGACCTTGCCCGCAGCATCCCTTACCGCGTTGCCCGAAACATAGGTCAACCTGCTTGCAAAGGCGCCAAGGCAGAAAGTCGTGAGGTCTGTGTCGGCTTTGGAAATCTCGACATCCTCCAGTGGAACGCCTATCTCCTCCGCGGCGATCTGACACATGGCAGTGAAAAGTCCCTGGCCGGCTTCGCCCTCACCGCTCAGTATGAGGGCTTTTCCGTCCTCATTTATTTTGACCGTTGCAGAGCTCCCGTCGTAGTCTCCAAAATGGCGCTTCCCGCTCACATGGACGGTGCAGGCCAAGCCCAGACCCACGTTAGATTTTTTGGCTGTCCGCTTTTTCTTCCAGTCCATCATTATTTCTGTCATGTCGAGGCATTGTTTCAGCTCGCAGCTCTGCACGCGGTTACCGTGGGGGGACACATAGCCGGGGTCCGCAGCGTTGATCCGGGCGAGGTCGAGCGGATCGATTCCCAACTCATGGCCTGCCAGATCAATGGCTTGCTCCACTGCCCATTCGGCGGAAGGGTTGCCAAAGCCGCGAAACGCACCGGTGGGAATCTTGTTGGTATAGACCAGAAAGGCCTGGGCCCTCACGTCGGAGTACTTGTAACAGGTGTCGTGGCGTAGCGCCGCCACTCCCGTGATGGCGGGTGCCTTGCCGCAGTAGGCGCCGTTGTCGGCAATGACCCGCGTGTGTTTAGCGCGGATCCGGCCGTCTTTCATAAAGCCCATTCTGACCCAGATCTTCATATTGACCCGGGGGCGGCTGCCCGCGAGAAACTCCTCTTCCCGCGTGTTGATGATTTTCACGGGACGAGCGGCCTTGCGCGCCAGAACGGCGGCGACAATGGCGTTGTTATCGTCGCAGGACTTCCCACCGAACCCACCACCCACAGCGCTCTGGATGACACGCACGTCGCTCTCTCTGATTCCCAGTGCCGCCGCGATCCGATACCGCGCCATGAAAAGGGTCTGGGTATTCATGTAGACCGTGTACTTGCCGCTCGTATCATAATCGGCGACGCTGCCTATGGTTTCAATGGCGCAATGCCACTGGGGAACGCTTTCGAAGGTATCTTCCACAATGACATCTGATTCAGCGAACGCCCGTTGGATGTCGCCGCGCTCCACGTCGAACTGCATGGCGATGTTTTGCTCTTTGTCATCGTGAATGAGAGGTGCGCCTTCCTTCATGGCCTGTTCCGGGTCAAACACGGCGGGGAGCTCTTCCCACTCGACGTCGATCAAGTCCACGGCCTCCTCGGCGATATCCCGGTCGATGGCGGCAACGGCAGCAACCTCTTCACCGACGTATCGGGCTTTGCCCTCCGATAGGGGATATTGGTCCGGAAAGAACGCGCCCCATCCTCGCTTGATCGTGTCTTCCGAAGTTACCACGGCGCGCACGCCATGGAGTTTCTCCGCCCGGCTCGTGTCGATGCTTCGAATTCTGGCGTGGGGATAGGGACTGCGGAGGATCTTCCCGATGAGCATTCCGGGTATTTCGATGTCCGCAATGAAACGGCTCTCACCGGCGACTTTCTCGTAGCCTTCGAACCGGCTAACCTTCTGGCCCACAACGGAGAACTTTTCCGACTTGCTCATTGCTAAATCCCCAAATTACCGGTCGCTTTTATAAAGGCTTTGGATCCTTGCGGCCTGACCGCGCCGAGCTCCCTCAACGGTGCTAACTCTGTTCTCCACAACCGCCATGACCGACTCGAAGATCTTGTAGTAGCCCGTGCAGCGGCAGAGGTTCCCCGACATCCATTCTTTGACTTCTTCCTCCGATGGCTTTGGGTTGGCGTCTAACAGGGCCTTGGCGGCCATGATCTGCCCCGGCGTGCAGATGCCGCACTGGAATCCGCCGAACTCAAGAAAGGCCTGTTGGATGGGGTGAAGCTTTCCGTCTTTTGCAAGACCTTCGATGGTGGTGATCTCTTTCCCCTGGCAGGCGACGGCAAGAGTAAGGCAGGAGCTCACCAGCCGTCCGTCAACGATGACGCTGCAGGCGCCGCATACACCGATGCTGCAGCCCTCTTTGGTCCCGGTCATCCCGATGTCCTCTCTCAGTGCGTGAAGCAGCAGCTGTTTGGGTTCGACTTCGACCTCGTGCTCTTCGCCGTTGACGGTAAGGTTGATCTTGCGTTTCATGATTTTGAATTCGATTCTGAAGTTAACTACTTTTGAAACTTGGATTGAATTGGGGTACCGAAAAACCTGCGGCAGGGCTGTCACTCAGCCCTGCCAGAATGCGTTCGTCCCCATTTGTCCCTCATGGACTTCAACGTCTCGCCTTCACCGACCTCGAGGCGGGTGCCACGGAGCTTTTCGCCCACTTTTTCCCCCTGACCCGTCACTGCAAGTCGGGCCTCTTCGTCCAGTTCCTCCGGCCACAACCCCATGAAGTATCCGTGCCATGGCTCCTGGACATCGAGTTTGGGTAACTTCAATTCCTCCCAAAGTTCCCGTGCACGGTCCATAAATTCTTTTTTGGGCAGGGAGAGGGGAGGGAAGTCTGCTTTTCGCGTGGCGTCAATCAACAACGATGATTCCATGTTGTCGTAGCGGCTGGTGGGGTGGCTCACCACCATGCCTATGGGAGTCGCGCCGAAGGGGCGGTCACCCACCACCTTGATGTCTTTGTGCGGTTGAGACCTATGGGTGATGGCCCAGGTCACCGCCACGGGATCATGAGGGTTGATGTCCTCGTCCACGGCAATAACGAGCTTACCTACTCGATCGCCGTATGCCAACACGGCATCCATGGCTTTCCAGGGGTCTTGGTCGTCGCGCTTTTTCATTCTCAACACCACGTACGGCCTGAGGTTCACCAAGGGTTCCATGAGGGAGACCTCCAGTACACTTGGAAAGCCCTTCTGTTTGAGAAACCGGTGAACCAGGGTGGCCATGCCCATGGCTTTGATCTTTGAACTTTCGCTGGGAGTGACCTGGCTGATGATGGATACCCAAATGGGATTTTTTCGATGCATGACACAGCTCAGCTCGAACACCGGGCTGAGAGTGCGCGGATCCACGTATCCCATGGACTCACCGAAGGGTCCCTCTTCTTCCAGGTAGCGGGTTGGAATCCTGCCTTCGAAAACCACCTCCGCCGATGCCGGCACTTCCAGGTCGACGGTCTGGCACTTTACCAGCTTGATGGGCTCGCCCACAAGGCCACCCGCCAATGCGAGCTCGTCGGTGTTCTGTGGCACCTTCTGGGCGGCGGTGTAGGACACCACCGGTACAGTCCCAATGGCAATGGCCACCTCGAGAGGAATCCCACGTTTCCTGCACTTCTCCCAGTGCTGTGAGATGTCCTGCGGGGTGCCCATCATGATGCCGCTCAAACCGGGTCCTTTGATCAGGCCACGGTAGTTGCCCACGTTGCGTTTCCCCGTCTCGGGATCCTTTGTGATCCAATGGCCCGCCGTGATGTAGGGTCCGTTATCAAAGCCGGGTGTGGAGATGGGAATGGCAAATTCGCCGAATCCACCGTGGGTGAAAAGGTCCGTCCCCTTGTGAATTTCTTCCATCACCGGACCGTGGCTGACAATCTCCGGTTCCAGGCAGTGTTCCATGGCGTAAAGCCACCGGTCCGCCACCTCCTCTGCCTTACATTTGAGACCCAGGCAGTAGATGCTCGACGAACCGGCCAGGCCGCCCACCAGGGCAGAACCCTGGTATTTAGCCCCCTTGGAGTCGGTCACATTCTCAAAGAGAAAGGCCCGACGGTCCTCTTCCTTTAACCCCCTGAACTGCCATCGGACCAGGGGCTGCAGCTCCGTGTCCTTGTTAATTTCCTTTTGGATTCGGAAGAGTTTGCCGTTCTCTTCAAGAGTCTGAATGAACTCTCGTAGGTCTTGGTGGGTTTTCTCGTATTGCATAGTGAAATCTGTAGGCTTTTTCCCTGTTTTTCGCAACCGGGAATCCATGGTGAGAATAAAAAATCTTGCTAAATAGGCATGCTTTTTAGTAAAATCGCTATGCCTCTCTATATGTCTCTTCAAATCTACAATACGCTATCGCGTAAGAAGGAGAAGTTTGCCCCCGTCAAAGAGGGCGAGGTGAGGATGTACGTCTGCGGGGTCACGGTCTATGACCTGTGCCACGTGGGGCATGCGCGGGCACTTTTCACCTTTGATGTGGTTCTACGGTACCTCAAGTTCCTCGGTTACAAGACAACATTTGTCCGTAACTTCACCGACTTGGATGATAAAATCATTCAGAGAGCCAATGCGGAGGGGACGAAGCCGGAGGCCATTGCGGAAAAATACATCGGTGAGTTCAACCGGGATACCCAAGCCCTTGGGTTGATTGCGCCGGATGTCGAGCCGAGGGCTACGGATCATGTCACGGAGATGATCCAGCTCATTCAACAGCTCCAGGAAAAGGGCCTCGCTTACCAGGTGGATGGGGATGTTTTTTTTTCGGTGGATCGATTTCCTCCCTACGGAAAACTGTCCGGCAGAAAACTCGAAGAGCTCCAGGCGGGAGTCAGGGTGGAAGTGGACGAGCGAAAGAGCCACCCCATGGACTTTGCGCTATGGAAAATGAGCAAGGAGGGAGAACCGTCTTGGGAGAGCCCGTGGGGAGATGGGAGACCGGGCTGGCACATCGAATGCTCTGCCATGAGCGTCAAGTACCTGGGGCAGCCCTTCGATATACACGGGGGGGGAGCGGATTTGGTGTTTCCCCATCACGAAAATGAAATTGCGCAGTCCGAGGGAGCTTCCAATCGTGATTTTGCCCGTTACTGGATCCATAATGGTTTCGTCAACATCAACCATGAGAAGATGTCCAAGTCACTGGGCAACATCTACACAATTCAAGAGGTGCTGGATCGTTTTGATGCATCCTCGCTACGTCATTACATCCTGGCGAGCCACTACCGAAGTCCGTTGGATTTCTCGGACCAGGGTTTGGAAGAGGCGGAGCGGGGCATGGAACGCATCTTCGACACCGTCGATCGTTTGAATCAGTTGGGTTCCGCCGGAGAAAGCGGGTCTCTGGAGAAAAAGGTCCTGGACGAGTTTCAGAGTGAGATGAACGATGATTTCAACACACCCCGGGCCCTGGCGCTTTTGTTCGAGGAGATTCGTTCCCTGAACCGGATGCTGGACAGTGGTGAACGGTCGGGATTAACGGCGAGAACCAATTCGTTGAAAAAGATGGGTGAAGTCCTGGGCCTGATCCAGGAGTCCCCCGGGGTGTTCAGGCAGAGAAAAAAGGAGCGCTGGTTACACGCCAACGGAATGACCGGAGCGGAAATCGACGAGAAGATTCGTTTGAGAAATTTAGCCCGAAAAGAAAAACGTTGGGGCGAAGCGGATCAGATCCGCAACGAACTGCAAGAAAAGGGAATCATTTTAGAAGACTCCCCAGGAGGGACCTTATGGAAGGTTCGATGATCATATTTAACAAGAGACGCGGGATGGCCCTTTTTATGGGCCTGGTATTTTCCGTGGCGCTCGGCCTGGAGGCCTATGCCCAACAGGAAATGCCCGTGGATTTGGGTGAAGGCACGGCACAACTCAGACTCAGGAAAACCGTGAAGACCCGTGAGCTTCAAGGAAGGTCCGTGGAAGGGGAAGAGCGAAAAATCGTACCAGGAGATACCCTCTGGCAGATTCTCATTGAGGAACAGGGTCTGCCGGGAAAAAACTTTCAGCGTTATCTCCTGTTGATCGGATCGTTGAATCCGCAATTGCAAAACCCTGATGTGTTGCGAGTCGGAGACGTGCTCTTTATTCCCATTCGTCCGGATGAGTACCTCGGAATTCAGATGCCGACCGGTGGCGGCGATCCAAAAGTCTACCGGGTCAAGCAGGGGGACCATCTTTTTAGCATTCTGCGGGACCACAAGGGTTTGCGTGGGCGGGAAGCGATTCGCAGCGCCTATGCGCAGGTCCGGCGATTGAATCCGGGTAAGAGAAATTGGGATCTGCTTTACGTCGGTGAAAATATTCTTTTGCCCTCCTTGCAAAAGGGAGCGCCCCCAACGGTTGCCTTGAGCCCTCCCATAGGGTTTGTCGGTCTAGATTACGGCTTAAAGCTACCCGTAAGTGAAAATATGGATCTGTTGGCGCAGGTTGCCAGTGCGGTAGGAAACGAAATGAACCGTGCGGGGGAAGAATCCCTCGAGGTCAAAGAAGGAACGGTTCATATCGATCGTAGCCTGTTCCCGGTAATCCAAAACTCAAAGCTTGGAAAACGGGTGGTTCTGAACATGGAGGATCGGATCAGTCCTTCGCTCCAGGAGGAGCTCCAATCGGAGAATCCTGAGGTGCGAGTGGTCTCTGTGGACAAAGAGAGTTCCCTTCATGAGGCAGCCGATACGCTGATTTCCCAGATGGGTTTTCAAAAGCTCCCCAAGAATCGCCCGGTGGTGGTACAGGACGAAGGGGTGGGGGTCCAGGTCAAGGGAGAGTGGATGTTTACCAACAAGACCGGCCCCGACGGTGGGCAGGAGATGTGGATCATCAGCTTGTCCGATGTTTCCAATAAAACTCCGGAGTATCTTCGGGAGTATCTATCTGGGCGGGGGATGAAGCTTAAGGAAATAGTCGTTTCCAAGACACCTCTCGCTGAGACGACTCCGTCTATACCCAAAAAGGAGATGGTAAAGCCCAAACCCATCGAAGTTTGGCCTACGCAAAAGGATGTGCTCATCGATACCATCCTGAGCACCTACGATATCGACTTCGACACGGCTCATAGATTGAACGTGTCTTTGCGCAAGGGAATGCGGCTCAACACGACCGTCGATCGGTGGTTCACAATGGGAAAAAAGAAGTTCGGGGTCTTCTTCGGCAAAGTCAGCCCCGAATTGAAACAGGCCTTGAGTGAAAAAGAAAAAGTTAAAGTGGTGGAACTCGATATCGATACCCTATCCTCCCGTGAAATTCTATCCACTTTGCTCGTGGCCATCGGAAAAGGGACCACCTATCAGAAACATCGCTTTCCCACTGCGGATTTCGGCCCGAAAGACAAACTGGTCCTGTCGGTGCCGGGTTTCTTCTTACCGACCCGGTCCACTCTGGTGACCGATCAGACCATACCGCAAGATCTTCATCGATTCTTTCACGATAAAGGGATTCGGGTCGTCTATTTCCGTGAGGCCACCTAGCTCCGTCACGCATTGGCGAATCGAGGCCCTGGTGTTCCCGGAACGATTCATGATCTGGCGGTCTATGCCATGCGCTCTATTCCTCGTCCTGACTCTGGTGGTAGGACAGGGATGCGCTTTGCGATTTCAGACGCCGGCGAGGCCGCAGCCGGTCGCGGAATCTCCTCAGCCTCAACAAAACTCAAACCATACCGAAAAAGTGGTCTCCGCAGAGAAATCCTCGAAGAACAAATGCTCGGATCGTGTGGATGGAGCGAGAGTCGGGAGTTTGACAGGCACTGTCCTGGGCACTATTGTGGGTGCAGCGTTTGGAATGCCGTGGATGGGCCTTGCGTATAAGTTTGCGGGATCCGCCATTGGATTCGCGGCGAGTAGCTCTTGTCGTAAGAACGGTGTCTCGGAAAAAAATGGCAAGTTTGTAAAGCCCGATGATCCAACCTCACAGGAGAACGTGGGATCAAATGGGAAGCTCAAGGATGAGGGGAAACCCGTTCTCCAACCATCTCGAAGCATAAAAGAAGAGAATATTTGATTACTCCAGCGCGCCCGTAGCTCAGCTGGATAGAGCGGCAGACTTCGAATCTGTAGGTCGGGGGTTCGAGTCCCTCCGGGCGCGCCAGATCATTTGAAACTCTACGAGTGACTGACACCCGTATTCATAGAAGCGGAAGTTCACCTCTTGGGTCAATCTCCAGCCAGTCCTTAAAACCATCATGGATCGTGACGACGTCTCCTCTACTCTAATTCGAATCGTCCTGCTGGTTATTTTTCTTTATCTGTTCCTTTTCAGCGTCAATCTTATGGGCACGGCGCTGAAGATGTTCGGTAAGGGTTTTGCCGAGGCGATGATTGCGAGCACCTCGGTCCCGCTGGTGGGGTTGTTTATCGGGATCCTTGCGACCTCCCTGGTTCAAAGCTCTTCTTCCACGACTTCCATCGTGGTCGCCATGGTGGGTGGGGACGTTCTCACCGTGCACAACGCCATCCCCATCATCATGGGGGCGAATATCGGCACCTCGGTAACCAACACACTGGTATCCATTGCCCATATCAATCGTTCCCAGGAGTTTCGCCGTTCCTTTGCGGCCTCCACGGTTCACGATTTCTTCAACCTGCTGTCGGTGCTGATAATCTTTCCGCTTCAATTGATGACGAATTTTCTCGGGATCGGCGCCTCCTTTCTGGCCAATCAATTCCAGCATGCCGGAGGGATGAAGCTGTTTAATCCGGTAAAAGCTATCACAAAGCCGGCCGTTGCCATGGTCATCGAATGGATCGGCGCTTATCCATGGGTTTTGTTCATTATCTCAATCATTGTCCTCTTTTTCGCGTTGAATCGATTGGTCCATGTTCTCAGAGTCCTGGTGGTGAAGAGGTCTGAGGTGTGGTTTGACCGGGTGCTGTTTCGAACCGCCATTAGGGGATTTGTGGTGGGATTACTTCTGACCATCCTTGCCCAGAGCAGTTCCATCACCACGAGCCTGATCGTGCCCATGGCGGGAGCCGGCATCTTGAGCCTCGAGCAGATATTCCCCTACACCCTTGGTGCCAATATTGGCACCACGTTCACCGCCATGCTGGCCTCCCTGGCTACAGAAAATCCCAAGGCTGTGGTGGTAGCGTTCGTACACCTCTTGTTCAATATTACGGGAATTGTTATATGGTGGCCCTTCCGGCGGTTGCCGCTGTGGCTGGCGAGGCAGGTGTCTGACTGGGCCATAACCAGCAAATGGATCCCATTTTGCTATATTTTTGCGGTCTTTTTCCTCATCCCCATAGGTGTTATCCTATTATTCAGGTGAGGTGATCTATGATATTTAAGGAGCTCTTCGCCATATTCAAGAAAGATACCCTTCTCGATCGGGCCTACCAGCGTTCCTACGAGATGGTGGACCTTACCTATGAAATGTATCTTAAAGCCAAAAAGACCCTCAGGGAGACGGACGGGGGAGAAATCGATATCAACATCTACGACCAGGACATCGCGGTGAACAAGTTCCAGAGGGAGGTCCGTAGGAACGTTCTCAGCCATCTGGCAGTGGCTGGGGCCGCAGACAGTTATTCGGGATTGCTCCTGGTGAGCATCATCATCGATATCGAGCGGGTGGGGGACTATACAAAAAACATCGTTGAGATGGCCATGCACCACCCTGGCCGGCTGCAGGGCGGGACCTTCGAAAAAGATCTGAAAAAGGTTGAGGACGCAGTGGAGGATACCTTCAAGAAGGTGCGGAAGATCTTTGAAAAGACGGATGTTCGCGGTGCGGAGAAACTACTGGGCGAGTACCAATGGGTCAATCGTCTGTGCGACGATCGGGTCATCGATTACATCAAGGGAACCGATAAGAAGGTTACCAGCAACGACGCGGCTACATTGGCCTTGTATTTCCGGTATCTGAAACGGATCAATTCCCACCTCAGAAACGTTGCCACCAGCGTGGTCAACCCCTTCGATAAGATTGGCTATATGCCGAGAGATGATCGCGGGCAGGTCAAGGCGGGAGGAAAAGGCGCGTAGATCTGCAAACAGCAAAGCGCAAAGAGCATGGCGCAAAGCGTCCCGATCCCTGTTTTTAGCCTATTTCCTTATTCAACCTTTGGTTCTCTATTCTCGAAATTATCCCTCCCTGCTCAGTCCTCAGCACTTTCAACTTCCTACCAGAAGCTGATTTCTGAATAGTGATTCGAAATTTGCGTACGGTAAGCTGGCTACGACTTTGGCGTTTTGTAGCCAGCCTGCTTGCGTTCCTTCATGAATGCTTTGAAGGTCTCCATGTGTTTGGGGGCATTGAAAGGGCAGACGTCGACGCAAAGGTGGCAATACTCGGGCCGGAGTCGCGAGTAGGGGTAGCACTTTTCCAAATCCGTTAGCCAGCGTTTAATCCCTTCTGTAACGACATATTCTTTCGGGATGGCATCACCAGGGCAGTTCTGCTGGCAAACGTTGCAGTTCATGCAAAAGTCTTGGACACCGAATTCATGAGGCTCGTCTACTTCTAGAGGTAGATCCGTGCTGACCATGCCCGGTCTAAAGTTGGCTCCGTACTTCTCGTTGATCAAGCTGCCGTGGCGTCCTAGTTCGCCGAAGCCTACCTCATAAAATACCGGTATCGCCTGAATCTCACCGCCCCCATTATGGTGGGCCAGGGCGGGGTAACCCAGCTCACGGATATAGGCGGCCAGCTGGGTGGAGAGGGTCGAAACGGTAGCATAGACACGCATGGCCTCTTCGTGTACTGCCTCATGCCCCTGGAGAACTTTCTCGTAGTCTTCGTGGACGCAGGTGGCGATGACGAACTCGTGCTCGACTTCTTCTCCCAGATTAATCATGTAAGGCTTCAGGCGGCATATGCCTATGAGGTCGGCTCCCAGTTCTACAGCTTTCGCCTTGATTTGGGCCGTCATCTGGGCGCGGTCAGAAACGTCGACCCTTTGCGAATTGACCGGTCCGTCCCGGTGCTTGCCGTTTTCCATCCACTGTTGGTTGTATTGGTTGACTTTGGGAGGGCGGTTGCTTTGAGACGGTACCTTTTCAAACCCTTTGGCTCGAACCATGGAGGCCAGCACTGGATCCGCCATGCCCTGCATTCTTCTCGGCGTTGTCCCGCGCATGCAAGCTATTTGATCAGTTAATCGTTCTTGCTGTCAAGGACTGGAAAACCTGAACTCATAGACGTATTGGCCAACTCCTTTGATCTCACGCTGGACCACAATGCGATGCAAATAACCTTCTTCTTCGATCAATTCGTGAAGGCAGGTGGTATCGCCCAGGTCAGACCAGGTCATCCCTATCCGGCCGCCGGTCTTTAGGTAGCTTTTGGCTTCCTTCATAAAGCGTCTGAGCAACTGGTGACCTTCGTCGAAGTTTGCTTCCTGCCATGCGGTTTGTGGTTTCCATGGCGGAAAGGGAATATTGAAAAGGATCACTTCAAACCGCTCGGCTGAGGCCACCGCGGAAAAAAGGTCGCTATGGCGAACCTCGATTTTGTTTTCCAGGTGGTTCATCTCTACATTTGACCGCGCGCACTCCACCGCGGCGAGTTGACGATCAACGGCGAGTACCCGGCGGGCCCGATCCGACGCGACGATGGCTTGGAAACCAGTTCCGGTTCCGAGGTCCAGTACCTCCTCGTGGGCCTGAATGTCCATGGAGGCCGCCAGCAGATCTCCGATGAAAGAGAACTCCGGATTAAAAACACCCGGTTGAACGATCAGCGGGTGCCCCCTCAAGACGATACGCTTGGGGGTCGTGATGGAATCGTGCTTGCGCTCGACCTCCTCGGCCAACACACTGTGCTCCGGGTTTTTCTCCCTTATATATTTGGAAGGAGTTTCCATTTTGGTGGTTCCTTGGGAACTTGATTGTCGCTAGCCGGGTTATTGGCTCAGGGTGTCACAATAATAAGTCTTATACAATTGAATGTTCGGCGATTCCATCGATGACTGTGCAAGATGTAGTGGAGCGATTGAAAGAAGTTGCAGTGAGCCCACGATTTTCGATAATTATTCCTGTCTGGAATGACGAAGAGAGCCTACTCTTGACCTTGGACTATCTAGGAGCGCTTCCTGGTATCAGAGAGGCGGAGATCATCGTTGCTGCTTCAGGTGATGGAAACAGAGTAGAACGGATCGTGCAAGGGCGCGCACGCGTGCTCAGGCCGCCACGATCCTCGAGAGCAGGGCACATGAATTCGGGTGCCGCGGTGGCTCGCGGCGAAGTCCTTTTCTTTCTCCATGCGGACTCCTACCCGCCACAAAACGCCCTGGAGCTCATTCGTGCTGCCCTTTCGGACCCGGGTGTGGTGGGAGGCGCCTTCGAGCACCTGTTTGCTGAGTCTGGTTGGAGCCTTCGAATGATTACGTGGATCAACCGCCTCCGATATCGCCTGACACGCAATTACTACGGCGATCAGGGAATCTTTATCCGTGCCTCCGTCTTCCGCGAGCTGGGAGGGTATCGAGATTGGCAAATCTTGGAAGACCTGGATTTAAGCCAGCGGCTGAAAAGAATAGGGCAGACGATCCTCATCAAGAAACCCCTGTTGACTTCGGGGCGTCGCTTTATCACTCAAGGACCATGGAGGACGTTCTTCTTTATCGTGTGGCTGCTCCTCTTGCATACCTTTCACCTTAACACCCGGCGTTACGCCCGGAAGTGGAGAGGAAAGGGTAACGCGCCGCCCGGTAGCGCGGCAGAACGTTCGGTGTTGATTAAAAAGTGCTGAGTAAAGATAACGTTCAACAAAAAGCGCACTCAAATTATTTTGACCGCATTGTGCCATACTGATTCGGATCCTCCTGGGGCGGAGCCATAGCGGATTGCATTATCACTCATAACTCGATCGCCGTCACTGATCATTGCTTGGTGCCTTGACAACCGTCCGGTGGGGCGGTTATGGAAGGCGAGCACCAGGCTCTCGCCGCCAGTGAGGGGTTGGGGAGGAGGACGATGCAGTTCAACATCCTGAGCCGACAAGGACTTCCACTCTTTTCCACGTTCTTTTTTTGGAGCGTGGGAATGGGTGCCATGCATCTAGCGAGACCGCTCTTTGCCGCTTCCTTTGGTGTTCCTGTTTTCCTTGTCACCTTTATCTTCGCGAGCAACGCCCTGGCCCGTCTCATTTCAGGTCCCGTGACGGGCTTTCTGGTGGACCGGTGGGGGCGCAAGCCACTTCTGCTTGCGGGCGTTACTCTCCGAACCGTTACCGCTTTGGGGTCATACTTTTCTGACAGTTACGTTGAGTTCTTAATCTGGGAGTTTATTGGTGGGTTTGGAGTTTCCATTTGGAACACCGGTTCCCAGGTGTTGATCGCCGACGTGACGGAGGTGGAGAACCGCGGGCGCGCCGTCGCGGTTCGAAGTATGTCCGTGAGACTGGGCAACATTGCAGGACCATTCGTGGGATCCTTGTTGACTCTAATCTCCGACATTCGATCCATCTTCCTGTTCAATGTGGTCACCAAGCTAATGGTGCTTGCGATTACGTACACCCTCATCAAGGAAACGCGGCCCGAAGCTTCGCGACCGAAAAAAGGAGAAACCGGCGCTCCTTCTGAAAAGCTGGATATTTCCATTTTCAAGACCCGGGGGTTTCTGGTCATTTCCTTCGCTACGTTTGCTCTCGGAATGATGACCCAGGGCGTTTTCTCCGCATTGTTTCCCTTGTACGTAAAAGACACGGCAAATTTCGACGCCGCGGATATTGGCTATATGATCACCCTGGCCAGTGTTGTTATTTTTCTCGTTTCCTATCCAAACGGCATCCTGGTGGACCGGTACGGCAGAAGAAAGACTTTGATCCCCGGTCTTGTCGTGCTGGGATTGTCCGGTTACCTCCTGGCGCAGAGCGTGGACGCGGCGGGAATTTACCTGATGGTAGTAATCTACGGAATCGGCGCGGGGATGACCACAGGGACCTCGCAGGTGTACGCCATGGACCTGGCGCCGGCAAATCGAAGGGGTGCCTTTCTCGGCATTTGGGCGGCGTTTAACCATTTGAGTTCGGTGCTGGCCCCACTGCTACTGGGCCTCCTCGCTGAAGTTATGGGATTACCGGGAACCTTTGTCATTGCATCCATTCTTCTTGCCATCGGAGCTGTCTTCACCTGGTTCTATGGTCCTGAAACTTTGACGAAGACGTAATATTCGAATCCGACTCACCAACAAACTGGAGCGCATCCATTCGGGAGCCATTCACACGGTACCATCCTCCATGGCCAAGCCGGAGAACGGACGGTGCAAGACTAACGGGAGCAATTTGGCACAGGAGTTGCCCTTACTCCTGTTGACCACCCGTACGAATTAAATGCATGGAAAATGAATGGTCCGGTGAGGCGATTGGGTACGTAATTGTACAAATTTGATGAATTAGGAACAATTTGACATGAAAACAGAACTCGAGGGCAGGAGCCACAAGCCGCGAATCCTGGTGGTGGAAGGGTTTTTAAGCCACGCCAAGTCTATCGGTAGTCATCTCAACGGCTACCTTGAGCCGGTCCAACTCCTCTCCGCTCACGATGCGGAGACAGCGTTAGCTCTACTGGACAAAGAGTCGGTGGATCTTCTCATCATCGACGTATGTCTGAGAGGGCAACAGGATGGGTTCGACCTTTGCCGTGGCATAAGAGCCTCAGAGGAGCATAAATCTCTACCCATTATTCTACTCATGTCGGGTCATCTCTCCCTGGAACGTTCCAGGGGCATTTCCTCCGGCGCGGACCTCCTGCTTCACAGGCCTGTGGTCAAGGAGGAGCTATTTAAGATGGTGCAAATCCTTTTTGACCTGAGCTTGATCCGGGAGAACCAGGGCCACAAAGTTCCCGCCCAGAAGCGTACCATCCGATTAGTCCAGTCCGCGGGCTAACATTTCGCAACGACCCGTTTGTGGCGTTTCGCTACGCCTCGATGCCTATGAACCCTCACCAGGGCGCCGTGCCATTGCACCCCTATGGCCAAATTAAAGGGGGCCGTTTCGGCGAAGGCCTCGGCCCTTTAGGCACGCGAAGTGCTCGGATTGACAGAGTTTTTTTGCCTTGATATAGTGCGTCCACGTCACGGTTACAGAGGGGATACAGCCGATGGCTGACGGAGCAGTTAATCCAAAAAATTCCAGCAGGCAGAGCTGGGAAACCTGGCCCCGCTACGATGCTGCGGTAACGGGATTTCGCAATTACTGGTACCCGGTGATGCGGTCGCGCAAGTTGGGTGGCCGGCCTGTCTCCGTAATTCTCTTAGGTGAACGGATCATGTTCATCCGGGACGGCGGCAAGCCCTATGCTCTAAACGATCGATGCCCCCACCGTGGGGTGCCCATCTCGCTCGGAAGCGGTTGCATAGGGCAGTCCACGAAATCGAAACAAAACTTTCCCGGCACGATCAGTTGCGGCTATCATGGTTGGACCTATGATCTCAAAACCGGAAATCTTGTTGCCGCTTTAACCGACGGACCCGATTCGCCCATTTGCGGTAAGGTTCAGGTGAAAACCTATCCGGTGGAAGAGAGACTGGGTCTGGTGTGGGTCTATATCGGAGACCAGGCAGCCCCGCCTGTTGAAGACGATATCCCGGCGGAACTGTTGGCCAACAAGGCAGCCATCGGTGCGAAGATACGGGTTCGTCACGGAAACTGGCGTTACGGTGCTGAGAATGGGTTCGATGAGGCCCATCCCAGGTACCTTCACCGCAACTCCCTTTGGCGTATGTTCAACTACATTCCCTCCTGGACCAAGACCCACGTGGAATCCATCGAAGGCGGAGAATGGTTGACCTATGTGGCTGACGAAGTACACCGTCAATCGGAATACCCCGGTTTGGGAAAATGGCCGCCACCGAGGGGCTGGTGGAAAAAGGCCAAGGGTGCGGCTGTTAGAATATCGATTCGTTTGCCTTGTACGCTACGCGTGAATCAACCCGGTTGGACTATCTATTCATGGTTCATCGGCACCGATGAGGATCACCATCGGTACATCCAATTGGGAGTGAAATTCGGCAGCGCCGCGAGCCGATTGATTTATAAGATCCGTTACTGGCTGTATATCCGGTGGATTAACCAGACCCTCTTCACCCGCCAGGATGGCGTGATGATCAGCGCCATGGATGCGCCTCCGGAAAGGCTCTTTCGCCCGGACCTGTCGATTCTTGCCTGGCGCCGCTACTGCGAGCAGGCCCGGGGCCTTGACGGTGATACGAAGGACTCCTTGGAAGAGCTTCGTGAGTCGGAGTTACGGAAACTCACGAAGGAATACACCTCACCTATTTAGGTCAGAGCTTTAATAGTCACGGTGCTTGCCGCGACGGTATTTTTTCCTAGCCCTTTTAATCGCCTGCTTTTTTAGTTCCCTGGGCGATCTGCCGCGGAGTCCAGGGGGTAAATTGCTTGCGGATATCGCGTTCCAGGGTCCCAGGTAGTGCTGCGACATATACCATCGGTTGCCGTAGGCGGAGTAGTAAACACCTTTGACCCTAAAGATATAGGCAGTCACTCCAACCATCACCCTGATGTTTGTCCCGGGCAAGCGGATGAAATTGGGCCGCCCTTCAACATAAACCTCAGGCGATTCCATTTTCTTTGCCAATCCGGGTGGCATGCCCCCATGGCCCGGAGGTAGCCCGGCTCTGCGTGAGGGTTTGACGTAAACATCACAGGCGGACACAAACCCTAACAATACGATCCATAGCAATACCTTTTTCATGACTGGCCTCCCATGCGGCTTCTTGATCAGTGTAATTGTTGACCCTTAGGTCAAAACCTTAGATGCAAGCTCAATGCCATGGATCACCTCGGAACGTTCATGGACGGATGAGGTAAATTTGTCATCAAAGAGATACTTCTGCGCCAGGACGGCTCTCCGGTTTGCGCAAAAAAGGCCATTGGGGAATGTGAAAACCTCTATATGCCCCGTGTATTTTTCACACTTGAACTCGATAGCGCGGAAAGCTAGGATTCAGCCCAAGGAGATTGGCAAAGTGGCTGGAAAAACACTCTATGAAAAGATTTGGGACTCTCACACGGTGTGTAAGCTACCCACCGGTCAAACCCAGGTCTTCATCGGTTTACATTTGATTCATGAAGTGACGACTGCCCCGGCGTTCGACATGCTGCGGGAGCAGGGATTGGACATCGCGTTCCCTCAGCGGACCTTTGGAACGGTGGATCACATCGTACCGACGGACCTGAGGTCTCGACCTTTTCTCGATTCCCAGGCCGAGGAATTGATGCAGGCCCTGGAAAGAAACGTGGGTGAATTCGGTGTGGAGTTTTTTGGTTTGGATAGCAAGCGCCAGGGTATTGTTCATGTCATTGGGCCGCAGCTGGGTCTGACCCAGCCTGGAATGACCCTCGCGTGCGGTGACAGTCACACCAGTACCCACGGTGCCTTTGGTACCCTTGCCTTCGGCATCGGAACCAGCCAGGTGCGTGACGTGCTGGCCACTCAGACCATGGCCATGGACAAACTGAAAGTCCGTAGAATAAACGTGAACGGTGCACTGGGGACAGGCGTTTATCCCAAGGACGTGATCCTATCCGTTATCAGGAAGCTTGGTGTAGGAGGAGGAAAAGGGTTCGCCTACGAGTATGGCGGATCGGTGTTTGATCGAATGAATATGGAAGAGCGAATGACCGTGTGCAACATGAGTATCGAAGGTGGCGCCCTTGTCGGCTACGTGAATCCCGATTCCACGACTTTCGAGTACCTCAAGGGAAGGGAGTTCGTCCCCAAGGGGAGCGATTTTGATAAGGCCGTGGCCTATTGGAAGTCCGTCGCTTCCGATGCGGACGCCCATTATGACGACGTGGTCAACATGGATGGAGCGGAGATCGAGCCCACGGTGACCTGGGGAATCAATCCCGGCCAAGCCGTTGGGGTTTCCGAAAAGCTGCCGCTTCCGGAAGATCTCGCAGACCCGGAAGGCGCCAGGAAAGCCTACTCGCATATGGGGTGGCAACCCGGAAATCCTGTAATTGGCACACCGATTAATGTGGCGTTCATCGGCTCATGTACCAACGGACGGCTCAGCGATTTGCGGGAAGCTGCGAAATTGGCGAAGGGGAAAAAAGTCCATACAGGTGTGCGCGCCCTTGTTGTCCCTGGATCAGCGGAGGTCAAAGTCCTCGCGGAGAAGGAATCCCTCCACAAGGTTTTTACCGAGGCGGGATTCGAGTGGCGGGAGGCGGGCTGCTCCATGTGCCTGGCCATGAACCCGGACAAGCTGCAGGGTAATGAGATCTGTGCTTCCACCTCCAACAGGAACTTTATCGGACGGCAGGGAAGTCCCACGGGCAGGACCATGCTCATGAGTCCCGCCATGGTGGTGGCCGCCGCCGTTAACGGAAAAGTGGTGGATGTCCGTCAATCTCTTTGAAAGGCAACCGAATGAGCGACATTAGAAAAATCACAAAAGTCACCGGCACGGGGATACCCGTACGGGGCAACGATATCGATACGGACCGAATCATACCGGCCCGTTATTTAAAAGAGGTGACCTTTTCTCGAATGGGGGACTTTCCATTCTTTGATGAACGCTTCGACGCCGATGGCAAGCCCAAGCCGCATTCGTTTAACGATCCGAAGTACAAAGGAGCATCCATCCTGTTCGTGAATAAGAACTTCGGGTGTGGCTCATCGCGGGAGCATGCCCCACAGGCCATCATGCGATTTGGCGTACAAGCCATCGTGGGCGAGTCCTTTGCCGCGATTTTCGCGGGCAACTGCGTCATGATCGGGATTCCCGCGGTTATCGTGTCCGCCGCAGACGCTGAGGCATTGTTGAAGCTTGTAGAGTCATCCCCCAATACTTCGTTCACGGTGGATCTCAACACGAAAACCATTTCGTTTGAGGGAGGTGAGGTTCGGTTCGACCTGCCGGAAAGCCATCACAACGCTCTGACGACCGGTGCATGGGATTCCACCGCCGTTTTGCGTGCCAATCTTGCTCAAGTGAAAGAGGTTGCATCCAAGCTCCCCTACGTTGACGGATTTAAGTCTTGAGCCGTCGCAAAAATTTTTGGTAGCCCGGTCCATCACGATACTAACAATGATAAATCGAAGCCCGGGGACTGTGTGACGAACTCTACCCTGGGCAGGAGGAACTTTTATGGCCAAGGATATGCGCACATGGATTGATCAGTTGAAGGATGCGGGCCTGTTGGCACAGATCAGCAAGCCTGTGGATCCGCGGACACAGATGGGGGCTCTGTTGTGGCAGGCGCGGGATCGTGCGCTTTTGTTTGATAACTTGACAGGATTTCCTGGCTGGCGGTGTCTGGGGCAGGCTCCCGGCGACGTGGAGCTCGCGCCTCTGGCGTTTGGCTGTGACCGTAATGAAATGGTGCCGGAGTTTGTGCGGCGGGCGGACAAGTCTGGAACCACGAGAATGGTCAAGAGCGGACCCGTAAAGGAGAAGGTCCTTGTGGGCGATCAGGTGGATATTACAAAGTTGCCGATTCATCAAGCGGGCAAGCGAGATGGCGGGCCGTTTATCGCTTCGGGTTTGATGATTGCAAAGAACCCGGAGACCGGTGACAGAAACATGAGCTTCCACCGGCTTCAGATGAAGGGACCGAGAAAAACCGGGGTGCTCTTCTATCCACGACATAACTGGCTCAACTTTAGAAAATATGAGGAGATGGACAAGCCTATGCCTGTGGCCGTCATGATAGGTCACCATCCCATGTATTACTTTGCGGCTTCCACCACCACGGACTATGGTAAGGACGAGCTGGAAATCGCTTCATCTTTGCTTAAGGCAGAGGTGGATTTGGTCAAGTGCGAGACCGTAGATATCGAGGTGCCGGCTCACGCGGAGATCGTCATTGAAGGGGAGGTTTTACCCAATGTTCGCGAAGAGGAAGGCCCCTTCAGCGAGTTTCAGGACTACTATCTTGCCGGGGCGGGAAAAAACCCTATTTTCAACATAACCGCCATCACCATGCGGGGCGATGCGATTTTCAAGAATATTCAAAACGGTGCCGAGGTGGAAGGGTGCGTCTACCACAAGGTACCCATGTCCGCGCAGATCCTCAGACGTATCCGTACCGTGGGCGGTTTTACCGACATCAAAAACGTGCTGGTTCTTCCCGGTATTTTCGGTGTCGTCATCCAGATGAACCCGCGCTACTATGGCGAGGCGAAAAATGTTCTCATGGCAGCCCTGTCCGGGGAATACCAGCACCCCAAGGTCGCCATCGCGGTCGATCCAGATGTGGATATTTTCAACTACGCCGACGTGTTGTGGGCCTTGTCAACACGGGTGAATCCGGAAGAGGACATCACGGTGGTCCCCGGAACCAAGGTACACGCGATGGATCCCTCCTGCCGACAGGTGGGAATCCCCGGCAGCCCGGGCTGGCATCGAGTCGGAGGGCGCCTGATGATTGATGCCACCAAGCCACCGGAATGTGATCCTGATAAACGATTTGAGTTCGAACGGCTGAGTCCCATGGGTGGTGAATCCATTAGGCTCGAGGATTTTCTGCCGCCGGCTTCACCTCCGCCGCGTCACCGGGCCAAAGGCCCAGGTAACTTATAGCCGTAGCACCTGTGAGCCAGATCGTTCTCCCAGAATGGTCCAGGCAAATAGCAAAAGATACCTTTGATGGCTAATCTTAAGCTGCCAGGATCGTTGTGGTTTTTTTTCATGCTGGTTTAGCCTCCACCAACTCAAGCAACGCCCGCTGCACGTCTAAATGAGTTCAGGGCGCCGAACCACTGGCCAGCACCGTAATTCCAGATTGCCGACTATAAATTTGCCAGTTTCAAAGAATCACCTGCCGTTCAGGTCATCCAAATGGGTAGGGTGATTGACCGCTACGATTGTGCGGTGCACGTAACCTCCTGACCCTCCGCCTGCCAGCTCTATTTTAGAGAAACTCCACAGCATGAATGGCTCCCGTCCATAGACGAAGATTTATGACAAAGATGGCTCAAAACTGCTGAGTTTTCGGCTGGGCAGAGGCCGGGTCATAGATGTTCCAAATTTCGCAAACATTGGCCTAATTGTGCCTAAACAAATCCCTAAAAATATACAGAAATATTGGATCGCCCGTATGTAACTTGCTGAATTTCTGAGTGTTTTCAGCGTTAAGGGGCATGGATGGAATGGAAATTGCTTAAATTGAGTACGATTCCTAGCCTAAAAGTTTAAATTCATTATGGATAATGGTCGCTTGTCGAATCTAACGGGCAAGAGCAGGGAATTCTCTGTCACCTCTGCTCTCTCAGCGGTGGCAGACCTGCTGACTGCCCCGAAGAACTCCCAGGATATCTATGACTTAGCCTTGGGCAAAGTCCTGGAAGCGCTGGATCTGCGGCACGGCAACTTGCGGCTTATCAATCCCGTAACCGGCGAGTTGGAACTCATGGCCAGCAAAGGCTTTCCTTCCGAATACACAAGCAGATTTCGAAGCATCAAGATTGGGGAGCGTAGCGCAGGCAAGGTCGTCCGATTAAAAGGCCCCGTGGTCTGGGACAACATTCAGACGGATCCTTCCTATTCTTATCTTCACCTTAGAAAAGAAGGCGTCAATTCGATGCTTGGGGTGCCGCTTCTCTCCGGAGACGGCGTCATTGGGACTCTCAGCGTTTCCAGCCATGACCGGGGACGGTTTGGAGAGGAAGAGGTTCAGCTCCTATGCGCCATCGGGCGGGTCCTGGGGGTCTCCATTGAGAACGCCCATCTCCTATCCGTTCTAAAGAAGAGTATCAACGACCTTACGAAACTGACTTTGCGCCTGGAGGAGTCCGACGGCATCAAGGATCGATTGCTAAGCGTCATCTCACACGAGTTGCGGACACCCGTAACCATCATTCTATCCAACACGGAGTTGTTGGCGGAGAGGATGTTCGGCGAGATCAATGAGAGGCAACGAAACAGCCTTCTCACTGTCAGGGCCAGCGGAGCACGGCTCCTTTACCAGATCGAAAACGCCATTGATGTGGCGCAGCTGGAAGGAGGAGAGGAGAGCGTTCATCCCGAGCCCGTCTCCGTTGGTGACATCCGCGGCAAGATGCTGGAGTTGCTGGGTGATGAGATCGAGCGCAAAAACCTCGACGTTTTTTGGGAGATTGACCCCGACGTACCGTCGCTTTTTACCGACCAGGCGAAGCTCATCAAGATTTTCCGAAACCTTATCGATAACGCGATCAAGTTCACGGAGGCGGGGCATGTCAAGGTCAGGGTGACCTATCAAAAGGACATGGAACGGGTTCAATGCGAGGTGGAAGATACCGGGACGGGAATACCCAAGGAGCAGTTTGAGGTCATATTTGACCCGTTTCACCAGGTGGATAGCTCCCACACGAGACTCTATGGCGGAATGGGACTCGGTTTGCGCTATGTCAAGCGGACCCTGGAGCTGTTGAACGGCGGCATTAAAGTCGCCAGCGAAGTCGGTGAGGGCTCGGTCTTTACGTTTTGGTTTCCCGCGCAGCATGGGAGGGTCGAGTAAGTGTCCCGTCACGAAGAGCTGTTTACCGAAATCGTCAAGCTTTTTGCATTCGTGTTGCATCAGGTGCGGCTCTACTCGCCTAACCACCCCACGGCGCAGGCGGCGGTGGGTAACCTGTCTTCGAAACTCGAGGCTGTCCTGGAAGTGGAGAAAGACGTGGCCTTCGGTCCAACGGAAGGCATTATGATCATCAACGACTGTCCCCTCGATAATAAAAAAACCGGCGTCCAAGTGCTGGTCACCGAATTCAAGAGGCTTGAGATTGAAAGACTGATTTTTGATCGCGGTCTGACGCAGGAAGAGATCGTGACACTTTTGAATTCCATGGCCCTTCCGCCCAAGGCGATGGAACAGCAAGGCGGCTTCAAAACGGTCTTTGAGAGCCAGGGCCTGGAGCATGTTCGGTTGGGGGTGGGCCGTTATCAGCTGGTGGGAGAGGAAGAGAAGGTTACGGAACTGGCGACACCCGAGGAAGAAGGTGAAGCGGAGCCCCAGGAAGACGTCTATGAGATCAAAGAAGATGATGCGGGGCTCGGGGACGGCAAGTTCGACGAAAAAATCATCAAGATTGAGCGGATGGAAGAGTTGATCCAGTATCTGGTGCGGGGCAACAACGAGACCGCGGAATACGATGTGGAAAGACTTTCCTACGAACTGGAAACAAAACCGCAGGAAACAGCGGAAACCATTGTGACGAAACCCGGCGAGCCGGAAGTCCTTAGAAGAGTGGTGCAGGGGGTCTGCTCCGTTATTGTAGAACGACTGGCCCCGCCCGTGGTGCAAAAGGGGAGGGATTACTCTCTGTCAGTGTCACGTCTGTCCCGTGAATTTAAGAAGGTCTGCGAACCGTCGGAGACATTCAAGGAGTTTACCAAAGAGAACGTCGGGATCCTCGAAGCCTGTGCCGATGAAGTGAAGCTGATGTTTCTCATTCGCTCCTACATGGAGAGCGGACAGGATCTCAAGTCCCTGGCCAAGTTCTTACGCACGAAATCCGTCCGGGATCGTCTCGAGGAGCCCCTCAAGAAAAAGCTTCTTGCTCTAGGCGTTACGGAAAAAGAATTGGAAGAGCTCTTTGCGGCTCAGGAGCCGGTACGAATCACCCGGCTGTCCGCCCAGCAGAACATCGATCCCCTAGAGCTCCAGAAGATGAAAGAGGAGCTGGAAGAGCTGCGGCGCATGCGGGACAACTTCAACGAGGAGCTCGCGGCTAAGGTCAAGGAGGCCGTGGCTGTGGTGGAGAAAGAAAAGAAGCGCGTTATGGATGAGAAGGAGAGGATGAACAATATCATCCGGAACGTGGGTGAAGGCCTCGTCGTGGTGGACAACCACGGAAACGTTCAGATGTTGAACCCAGCGGCGGAAAGGCTTCTGGGCGCTAATCAGCAAGCCGGTAAAGACGTTCCCATCTCAAATTTGTTAAAAGGCGAGCATTTGCTGACCTTGACCAAGGGGCCCCTTGACGATGATGTGGACCCCGTCACCAAGGAGATCGAGCTAAGAAGCGTGGAAGACGAGACCCGCAGGGTTCTTCAGGCCAGCACAGCCGTCATCGAAAACGAGGACGGGACCACGGTGGGTATGGTCTCCGTACTCAGTGACATCACCAAGCAAAAACAGCTGGATGAGATGAAGTCGAAATTCGTATCCAACGTGTCCCACGAGTTGAGGACTCCGCTCCTGGCTATCGAAGAGTCCCTGGGACTGCTCCTGGGCGGGGTTGTGGGAGAAGTGGGAACTGAACAGGGAAAATTTCTTTCCATCGCCCAACGAAACATTACCCGGCTCTCGCGGCTCATCAACGACCTCCTGGACGTGGCGAAGCTCGAGGCGGGCAAGATGGACATCAAGCCGATTGACTTCGAATTGAACGATCTGGCGCATCACGTGGCGGAGACGGTGCGAAGTCTCGCCGAAGGTCAGGGAGTGACCATCAAAGAGGTCCTTCCCGAAAACGGAATACAGGTGGAAGCGGATCCCGATCGGATTACCCAGGTGGTTACCAATCTGGTGGGAAACGCCATCAAGTTTACCCCCGAGGGAGGCACCGTCACTCTGGAAGTGGATCCCGGGTACAAGGATCCGGCTATTTCAGCGGAACCGTGTATCGCCATAAGCGTGAAGGACACCGGAGCGGGCATCAGTGAGGAAGATCAGATCAGGATTTTTCAAAAATTCGAACAGGGTAGCGCCCGTGCTCCGAAGAACATGAGCAGCACCGGGTTGGGGCTCACCATCGCGAAGGAGATCGTGGACCTTCATAGAGGAAAGATCTGGGTGGAGAGTAAAGAAGGAGAAGGGAGCCGGTTTACCTTTGCGATACCGCGCCGGTATAGGAACAGTTCCCGGTCGGCACAGATTGCCGTTTGACGGCAAGAGTTTCAGCGCTGGGATGTTTTAGCGACAGATTTTTATCACAAAGAATCATTTTTAAGGATGAGAGGTTCAAAATAAAAGGGGTTACAAGAACTAGTCAGTTGAATGGAGGTACAGTCAAATGGAAGAGATCATAACCGCAGAACAGGTCGCCAGCATGCTTCAGGTTCATGTCAGAACCGTCTACCGGCTTGCAAGAAGGGGTGCCATTCCGGGACGCAAGCTCGGAGGCGGCTGGCGTTTTAGCAAAGGGGTCATCCTGCAACTGCTGGCCCGTGACGAAGGAAAGTCGCTGAAGCTGGACGCCCAGGCGGGCTTACGATAGTATTTACCCGATTGCCGGGTATCGGTCCTGTTGTCATCTCCTGGGCCGCTTCTTGCTGGACCGATCCCTGGGTGGAATCCGTGGTACGTAAGTCCATCCTTTACCATTTCGATCGTGTTGCACTCTTGTCCCATCCGTGCTCAGAGGTACGCCCGACGGGCGGCCCAAGTTTTGACTCATTTGTCTCTAGCCTCGGGCTAGGGGCCCTCCATTCATAGTCTTTAATATCAACGGTGCCGGCGCGGGCGGCCGCCGCTCCAGGCGCTGGGACCGTTGTCAATTGGCTCTTCCGTATGGGTGAGATTGATTGTCCCCTTGACGTCGATCCTCCCGTCATTCAAAATACAGCCGCCTCGCAAATCGCTATCCTTAACAACGAGCCAGAGGAGGGCTAGTCATGGCCGAGTTACCCAAGATTGTCACGAACCTAGGAAGAGCGGAAAAGGACCGTATCCTAGTAAGAGAGCATGATCTCATTAAAGACTTGATGGGAAAAATTACCTTTAGCCAGATGACTTTTCTCATGCTGGTGGGCCGCCTTCCCAATGAGGGCGAAACACGCATGGTCGATGCTTTACTTATGGTATTGGTGGAACACGGAATCAACACCAGCGTCATTACCGCTCGCTTGACCTATTCCACCGCTCCCGAAGCCATTCAGGGGGCCGTGGCGGCGGCCATCGTGGGTGCCGGAAGCGTACACCTGGGATCTTCCGAGTGGTCTGCAAAGCTGTTGTCGGAAGCCCTTTCTCAAGCTCCAAACAATGCCGACCTGGATTCCGTAGCCAGAGACGTCGTAGAGCAGCAGGAAAAAAAAGGAGAGCGGATCTCGGGAATCGGACATCGAATTCACCCCGACGGGGATCCCCGGGCGGACATACTTTTCGAAATTGCCCGGGAAACGAAAAGCTACGGGAAGCACTGCGAGTTGATTCAAAAGGTCGCGCATTTCGCGGCGGCGAAGTACCAGCGCAAGCTGCCCGTTAATGTGACGGGCGCTATAGCCGCCATTGCTTTGGACATGGGATTGCCCTGGCAGATTACCAAAACGTTTGCGCTAATAGGCCGTACTTTGGGAGCCATGGCCCATATTGGGGAGGAGATACAAAATCCCATGACTCCCGCCATCAATGCGGCCATCCGTGCCTCCATCGCTGACGGCGGCGGGCATTAATTGCTGTAGGTTACTGTCGCCTTGCTTCCCGAGCGGGGGCATTTTTGCTCTCTTATCCATCGGACCATTCAATGCACTGAGGAGAGCCTCTACATGCTGCCGCAGAGGATCCATCTGTACACGCCCGCGAGTCGCCGATTCCTTAGCAGACAGTATGCAATTTGACGTAATGACACTCTGGTTGTGGGTCTAGTTGCGTTTATGGTTGGGCGCGCAACGAGGGACGTGCAAGAAGACGCTCCATCCAGGCCTTCACGTTGGGCAGACTTTCGTCAATGGTGAAACCGTAGCGGGGTTGCCGGACAAAGAAGGGGATGTACGTGAGGTCCGCGAGGGAGTAACTTCCAACCAGATATTCCCGGCCGGTCATTTCTTGTTCGAGGGTGAGGAGGTGCTTCTCAAGGTTTGCCAGCGCCTTCTCCACGTTATGGCCGTGACGATAGTCGCTCGCGGCTTGTTGCAGCCGGGTGTTACAGAAGTCTACCCATATTCTCATGCGGGCTTTTTCGCCCAGGTCCTTTGGCACAAGGGGGACCTGTGGATACTTTTCGTCGAGGTATTCGTTGATGATGGCGGACTCGTAAACCGTCACCTCACCATCCATGAGCACGGGAACTTTTCCGTATGGATTCCGTTCCCAGAGCTCTTTGGGCTTGTTTTTCAAGTCCACCTCGATGAGCTCAAAGGGAAGATCTTTTTCTGCCAGGACAAGCCTAGTCCTGTGGGCGAACGGTCAATTGCTGGAAGAAAAGAGTTTCATTATTGGTCCCCTCAAATCTTTGCCCCTTTTATCACTATGGGGGATGGATGGCAACGGGTGATCATTTTCTTTGCAATTTTTCTTGACGCTTTTTAGCTCAACCGATATCATATTGAAATATTTCTTTTGGTGGGCTAGATAGGGCGGATGTTTTTCCCCAGGCGGCTATTCATTGTCCTTTTTTTCGTTGTTACCCTCACCTATTCAGCTGGGTTTGGCGGGAAAGTTGTTGCTCATGCCAGTCCGTTTCCTGTTCCTTCCGGGCTAGAGCCCGCCGTCGAATTCTGGAAACAAATTTTCACCGTATATACGACTGAAGAAATCGTCTTTTATGATCCCCTGGACCTCTCCCGGATCTACAAGGTGATGCATGTGGGAAAAAGGCGCCGTGTTCGGAACCTGATACGGCGCGAACGGATGAGGATCGTCAGAGAAGAGGACCTCGAATCGAGACGTCGTGTCTGGGCGCAGCGAGGGGTCAAGGAAAAGTTTATCGTGGGGATGCAGCGCTCTGAACGATACATGGAGCAGATTCAAGCGGTCTTTCGGAAGCGCGGACTTCCCGAAGAGCTCGCTTACCTACCGCTCATTGAGTCGTCGTTCCACGTGCACGCACGCTCGCGAGCAGGCGCGGTGGGCATGTGGCAGTTTATGCGGAAGACCGGGAAAAAATATCTCCGGATCACCTCCACCGTGGACGAGCGGAAGGACCCCTTGGAATCCACGCGTGCGGCTGCGAGTCTGTTAGCCGAAAACTACGACATGTTTGGCAGCTGGCCCTTGGCCATCACCGCGTACAACCATGGGCGGAACGGTATTCGGAGAGCCATTGACCGGGTGGGTTCCGACGATCTGATGGACATCATCCGAAAGTACAAGAGTCGCCGTTTCGGCGTGGCGTCGAAGAATTTTTATGCTGAGTTCCTCGCGGCGGTGGAGGTGGCAAGGAGAGACGAAGAATATCTCCCCGGTATTGAATACCATGCACCCGTTCGAATTGCGGAACTCAAACTCAAGGAGCCTATCTCTGTTTCCTATTTGCTTCGGGCGGCGAATGTTTCGCGTAAAGAGTTTCTGTCCTGGAATCCCGCCTTGAGCCGGAAAATCCAGATCATTCCAAAGTGGTATCGAATCAAAGTCCCCGAGCCTAAAGTGGAAGTTCTTGCACGAGCCTATGAAAGGGCGATTTCCGCACCCTGGGTGAAGCACAGGGTAGCTCGAGGGGAGACCCTATCGGAAATTGCCAGGGCATACAGAATCCCTGTTAGCGAAATAAAAAGCCTCAATGCATTGGCCAATATTCATTTCATTACCGTAGGTCAGCAGCTCAAGATCCCCCGGCGCTGATCCAATCCACTCTGTTTCCCTTCCCCTAACGTTCAACTTGTAAATCCATTATCTCCAGAACACTCAATTTAGGCTAAAGATTGACTTAGTGTGTCTGTTTTACTATGTGTATTTTTAAGTTTTTTGATCGTGTAAATTATGTAACCATGTTAACCTATTGAAATATAATATGTTTTATGTTGGCTAAAAACTCGAGTTTCGGTTGACTTTTTCCTGTGCAAAAGTTATATACCCTATAATTTTTAACTTTGTTGATTCTTTAAATGCTTAATATGATTTGGTCAAACGAGGAGATGTTCATATGAACAATACCCCGAGTTGGAAGGAAAAGCTTGCTTCCGTTATGCCGCAAGAGCTCGCGCGGGAAATCGATATCTTTGAAACGCAGATTGAGCTCCGCAAACAGGGCAAGATCGAAGAAAAGGTCTTCGCAGAAACCCGCCTGCGACGCGGCGTATACGGTCAGCGCTACGACAACGGCCAGCGGCATGATGGGACGAAAGTGCAAAAACTAAAATTGCCTTCCGGGGACCTTACCAAAGGTCCTGAGACAGTGTGGGATGCACCGGGCATGCTCCGAATCAAAATTCCCTTTGGTGGACTCTACGCCGATCAGATGGACGTCTTGGCAGATCTATCGGAGGAGTATGCCGACGGAGTTTCCCATGTGACCACGCGACAGGACATTCAGTATCACTTTATTCATATCGACGACACTCCGACAATCATGCGTCGTCTTGCCGCCGTTGGTATTACCACTAGGGAGGCCTGCGGCAACGTCGTGCGAAACGTAACCGCCTGCCCCATATCTGGCTGCTGCAAATCCGAGGCCTTCGATGTGACCGGCTATGCGAAAGCTTGCTCTCGGTTTCTCCTGGGTCATCCGGACACTCAGGATTTTGGACGAAAGTTCAAGATTGCTTTCTCCGGTTGTAAGGAAGAGGCCTGCGGGCTCACCAGCATGCACGACATGGGAGCCATCGCAAAAAAGAGAGTGGTCAACGGCAAGGAAGAGAGGGGCTTTGAATTCTACGTGGGTGGCGGACTCGGTGCGGTGCCCCACCAGGCCAAGTTGTTTGATGAATTCTTGCCTGAGGAAGAGCTCCTACCCATGGCCCAGGCCATCGTAAGGGTATTCGCCCGCCTCGGAGAGAAACGCAATCGTGCCCGTGCCCGGATCAAATTCCTCGTGGCCAAGCTGGGCATCGACGAATTTCGCAAGCTCGTGCTCGAGGAGCGAAACAAGTTGACCCCTGATCCGAAGTGGACCGAGTATCTTGAAACAGTTGATGAGCCAACGGAGGTTCCACTGAAGCAAGGGAGTAGCCTGAACGGCGCGGAAGTTTCGGAAGGCTTCAAGGCGTGGCGGGCCACCAACGTCTACCGTCAAAAACAAAAGGGATACATTGTGGCAGCTGTGACATTGCCCCTTGGTGATATCACCGCGGACCAACTCCGCGGGCTGGCGACCATCGCTCGCCGTTTTGTAAAGGACAGCATCCGCACTACGGTAGAACAGAACATCCTGTTCCGATGGGTGAGTGAGTCCGATCTACCGGAGCTGTACCAGGCCCTGAGTGCCATCGGTTTGGGAGAGCCCAATGCCGGTACCATTGTGGACGTCACCGCATGCCCTGGTACGGATACGTGCAAGCTCGGGATCGCCTCTTCGCGGGGGCTAGCGGGCGAGCTGCGCACCCGCTTGGGTGAGAAGAGCCTTGAACTGGACGAAGCGGTGAAAGACCTGCGCATCAAGGTGAGCGGCTGTTTCAACGGCTGCGGGCAGCACCATGTTGCCGACCTTGGCTTTTACGGCATCAGCAGAAATGTGGGGAGCTACACGGTACCTCACTTCCAGGTCATGTTGGGGGGGAAGTGGAAAGAGAATGCCGGGGCCTATGGGCTTGCGGTGGGCGCGGTTCCATCAAAGCGGATCCCCGATGTGGTTCTCCGGGTAACGGATCGTTTTGTTCAGGAGCGACGAAAAGAGGAGAGTTTTCAGGATTTCATTGGCCGAATCGGCAAGGCAGAAGTGAAAAAATTACTCGAAGACCTCACGCAGGTGCCTTCCCACGATCTGGATCCATCTATTTACAGCGACTGGGGCGATCCCCGGGAATTTACTTTGAATGACATGGGGGTGGGGGAGTGCGCCGGTGAAGTGGTTTCCCAGACGCAGTTCGCCCTGGCGGGAAGCGAGCGGGAGCTCTTCGAATCGCAGATTTTGTTTGACGATGCGAAATTCGGCAAAGCCGTTCAGGCCGCGTATCTCTCCATGGTTCACGCCGCCCAGGGGCTGGTCAAGATCCAGCATGCCGATGTCTCCGATGATGAGGAAACGATCCTGGCGGAGTTCCGCAAACGGTTCTGTGACACGGGATTGTTCTACGACAAGTATGCGGGGAGTAAATTTGCCGACTTCATTTTTTTGGCGAAGGAATCCCTCAAAGGCAACGGCGGCAATGGCCATACGACCCAGGACCTGGCCCGCCAGCGAATCGAAGAGGCGCAGCTCTTCATCGATGCAGCTCACAGCTGCTTTGGTCGTCTCCAGGGTGGACGGGCCCTCCCGTGAATGGAGTCAAATATATGGATCTACAAAAAATTAATTTGAAGCTGTTCGTGAAAGATCCCGATGGTGTTCCGTTGACGGCTTTTGTGCCGATTTTCCATTCATGGATTCAAGCCACCGATGGCGAATACCATGACGTTGCGGATTACAGTCACATGCATGCCGGCCCCGGGATTCTGCTCGTGGCCCACGAGGCCAACCTGAGCATCGACAATGCCGGTAACCGTTTGGGACTTCTCTACAACAGGAAACAACTCCTGGACGGGACAAACGGCGAGAAGCTCAGGACGGTTGCAAAGACAGCTCTCGAGTATTGCAGAAAGATCGAGGAGGAGCCCTCCCTCGACGGGAAGTTCAGATTCGCCGGCCAAGAGGCCTTGTTCATAGTTAACGACCGTCTCCAGGCACCCAACACCGAGGAAACTTTTGATGCCGTGAAGCCCGAGCTTGAATCCCTCGGTCATCGATTGTTCGGAGGAGCAAAGTTCACCCTTCACCGTGAGGCGGATCCCCAACAGCGTTTCGCGGTTCGGCTAAAGAGCTCAGAGTCGTTCGATACGGCGACCCTGCTCGCAAACCTCGGCGAGGTTACAGATTCATAAGTTACGGATAATTTAACAAATTTATATTATTGGAGGTAGAAGTAAATGTCATCGGCAACGACGGATTTCAACATTAAGGAACTCAATCAGGAGTTTGAGAGCCAGAGTGCTCAGGAAGTCCTGGCCTGGGCGCTCAAAAAATTCTCTTCGGAAGTCGCATTGGCCTCGAGCTTTGGCGCGGAAGATGTAGTGCTCATCGACATCTTATGGCGGCTGGACCCAAAGTTTCGTGTGTTCAGTCTCGATACGGGCCGCCTGCATGAAGAAACGTACGAAGTCATGGAGGCGATTCGTGAGAAGTACGGCATCAGCATCGAGTCTTATTTTCCGGATAGGTCGAAAGTGGAAAAACTGGAGCGGGAAAAGGGACTTTATTCGTTTCGGTACAGCGTGGAAGCTCGCAAGGAATGCTGCGGTATTCGAAAAGTGGAACCCTTGAATCGCGCCCTGAGCGGCCTGAAGGCATGGATCACGGGCCTCAGGCGTGACCAGGGCACGACTCGAACCGAGACAGATAAGATCGAGATCGATGCAGCCCATGGCTCCATCGTGAAACTTAATCCCATAGCAGACTGGAGCGAGGAGCAGGTGTGGGATTACATTCGTGAAAACAACGTCCCTTACAACAAACTACACGATCGCGGCTTCCCAAGCATTGGTTGTTCCCCGTGCACCCGTGCGGTGAAATTGATTGAAGATATCCGCGCGGGCCGATGGTGGTGGGAAACGCCGGATTCCAAAGAGTGCGGATTGCACGTCAAATCCGCCTGAAGAACTGGAGAAATAATCATGACAGATGAAAACAATGGAGTAGGGCAGATCAGCCCCCATGGGGGCTCTTTGGTCAACAGAACTCTCAGCGGTCAGGAATGCCAGGAAGTCAAGTCCCGGGCAAAGGAGCTGAAGAAAATCGCTTTAAACGCCCGGACGTTTTCCGATCTGGAGTTGCTCGCCATCGGCGCCGTTAGCCCGCTGGAAGGCTTCATGGTGAAAAAAGATTACGATGGCGTGATCCATGAGATGCGCCTCTCTTCCGGTGTCCCGTGGACGCTTCCCATTACTTTGGCGGTGGATGCCGAGGAAGCCCGGGAGCTCAATGAAGGTGAAGATGTAGCCTTGCTGGGTTCCGAGGGGGAGGTTGTCGGCATTCTCAAGCTGGAAGAGAAGTATCCTTACGACAAAAAGAAGGAGGCTCTGGAGGTGTACCGCACCGACGAGGATCGTCACCCGGGGGTCTGGTACCTCTATCAACGGGGAGATATCCTTCTCGGCGGTCGAGTGAACCTGCTGGAGAGACCCACTCTTCCTGAGTTCTTTGAGCCTCACCGGCTGGATCCGGTGGAGACCCGCGCTGTATTCAAAAAACTGGGGTGGCGTACGGTGGTAGGCTTTCAGACTCGCAACCCGATTCACCGTTCC